>Ga0272443_10002898_pt1 | contig 21058 bp, 18 predicted proteins | sample SSMAcet12_FD_193581 | JGI IMG/M metagenome (GOLD analysis project Ga0272443, IMG submission 193581) | Marine sediment archaeal communities from Little Sippewissett salt marsh, Falmouth, MA, United States - SSM-Acet-12 | ecosystem: Environmental > Aquatic > Marine > Wetlands > Sediment ... | reverse complement strand
GACGGCCGGCGAGCGTCACTCGAGCGTGAAGCTGCCCGCCCCGACGACGGCCTCCTCGCGGTGCCAGTCCGGCTGCCAGGATGACGACGCCTCCTCGCCGTCCGGATCGTCGAGATCGATGACCGTAACGTTCACGCTGAAGCCGGCGAGCCGCGCGGCGCCGCCTCGTTCGCGGAGGAAGGAGAGCGGAACGGCGAGTTCCACCGCGTAGCCCCCGTCGATCGTCCGCTGCACGGCCCGCAGATCCTCGGGGAAGTCGCGCCGCCGCCAGGTCAGCACGGGCCCCGGCTCCCTGCCGGGGAAGCAGGGCATGTAGATCGCGTTGCGGTTGTCCCACTGCTCGCGCAACCGGTCGCGGCGGGAGAAGGGCCGCGGGTCGATCCGCACCTCGAGGTAGTCGTGCCGCCACCGCCGCGCCGGCGGATCGGCGGTGATGACGCGATCATCCGCGACGCGCACGCCGAGGTAGAGCGTGGTCTCGTCCCGGCACAGGCCGAAGGCCGCGCGGCCGTCGGTCCGCCCGGCGCCGCCGGCCCCTGCGTCGGCGGCGGCCGGGGCCCGGGTACGGTAGGCGAGGTCCGGCCAGTCGCCCAGGTCGCCGTCGACTGCCAGCCCCGGCGGCCGCGCCGGGATCTCGCGCAGCCCGGCGACCGCCAGGCGGAACCGGCTCTCCACCGCCAGCGGCCGGTGGTCGCCGGGCTCGTAGCCGGTCGTGACGGCGACGACGAGGGGCGGCGTCGCCGGCCCGATCGCGGCAGGCGCGGCGTCCAGCGGGACCGCGAAGTCGGCGACGGAGTTCGGCGGCACGACGGCGTCCTCCGTCCACGGCAGGGGGCGAAGCGGGTGCGGCAGCGATCGGAACCGCGCCGTCATGGGCATGTCCTCGTCGTTGATCAGGCGGAAGCCCGCCCGGCAGGCCGGCGCGCCGCCGGGCTCGACCAGGTGAGGCGTCGCCGCGAGGCCGGTCAGCTGCTCCATGAGCCGGGCGGTCACCGTGGTGAAGACGTCCTCGTCCCACACCCCGTCGAGCATCAGGTTGGCCAGCACCGGTCCGCGTTCGGTCATGGTGATCCAGGCGACGTGGTCGAACTCGCCGCGGTCCGGGCCGCCGAGGTCGCTCACGCCGCCGGTGGTGGCGAGCACGATGTAGCGGCGGCCGCGGCGCAGGTGCTTGGTGTAGGTGTGATAGTGCCCGGCGAAGACGGTGTAGTCCCGGCCCGCGAGCAGGTCCTCCATCGCCAGCCAGCCCGGCGCGATCTCGCCGCGCTCGGCCCACAGCGGCCGGTGGAGAAAGACCAGCGTCCAGCGCGCGCCGTCGTTCTCCTCCATGACCTTCCGGAAGTAGGCGACCTGCCCGTCGCCGATGGTCGCCCGCGCCCCGTCCTCGCTGTTCAGGCAGAGGAAGAGCACGTTGCGGTAGACGAAATGGTAGTAGGGCCTGCCGAAGCGCTCCTCCCAGATCCGGGCCATCACCGGGTTGCTCACGTCGTGGTTGCCGGCCACGTGGAAGAAGGGGATCTCCAGCCCCGCGAAGAAGCCCTCGAACTCCTCCCACTGGCGCTGGATCTCGGCCACGTCCTCGGTGTAGCCCTCGATCAGATCGCCGACCGACATGATGAACTCGGGCTGCAGCAGGCGCGCCTTGGCCAGCGCCTCGGGAAACACGCCCGGGCGGTGGCCGCCCGTGCGGTCCGAGACGACGAGGAACTGGAAGCGCTCGGGATCGTTGCGGAAGTCCAGGTGGGTCCAGGGATGCACCCCGCCGCGGTCCTCGATCACCAGGCGGGCGGCGGCGCGTGGATCGGGCGCGGCCCGAGGGCCCTCGCCGGCGGCGTCGCGGTCCGCGTGCCCGTGGACCTGGGCGCCGGCGGCGCATGCCTGAAGAGTGAGACCGAGGGCCAGGACGAGAGCGGGACGGATCATGGCGGCGGCTCCTGTCGGCTCGGGTCGGATCGGCGCGGGATCGCGCCCACCAGCATAGCAGATGATCCCGCGCCGCGTCCCCGTTGGCGCGGCGCAGCCCTGCCGCGGCGAAAAGGCTCGACACGGGAGCTCGACGGGTGCAGGGTTCGCCCCGGCGCGGCGTCCCGGGCGGCGCCGCAACCTGGAGGATCCGCCATGCGAGGCGCGTTCGCGCACGAGGACTTCTCCCGCGGCGAGGAGATCGCCCACGCCATCACGCACGGCCTGGGCGTCCTGGCCAGCGTGGCCGGCCTGGTGGTGCTCGTCGTGCTCGCCGCGCTGCGCGGGGACGCCCGCCTCGTGGTGGGCGTCACGCTCTTCGGCGCCACCATGACGGCCCTCTTCGCCGCCTCGACCTTCTACCACGCCCTCACGCCGAAGGGCGCCAAGCTGGTCTTCAAGCTGCTGGACCACGGCAGCATCTACCTGCTCATCGCCGGCACCTACACGCCCTTCACGCTGGCCGTCCTGGGCGGCGGCTGGGGCTGGACCCTCTTCGGCCTGAGCTGGGGATTCGCCGCCCTCGGCGTCGTCTACGAGGTCGTGCTGCGCCGGCCCTGGAAACGGCTGTCGCTGGTCTTCTACCTGGCCCTGGGTTGGCTCGTGGTCATCGCCGCGCGCCCGCTGGCCGCGGCCCTGCCGGCGCCGGCCCTGGTCCTGCTGCTCGCGGGCGGCGCGGCCTACACTGGCGGCGCCGTCTTCTACGCCTGGCGCGGCTTCCCCTATCACCACGCCGTCTGGCACCTGTTCGTGCTGGCCGGCGCCGCCTGCCACTACGCCTGCGTCCTGCACTACGTCGTGCCGCCGGCCTGAGCGCGCGGCCGCCGGGTGCGCCGTCCCGGACATGAAAAACGCCGAGCCCCGCAGGGCTCGGCGCGCGTCTCTACTACGAAAGGCGTGGTCGGCTGCTAGTAGCGGCCACCACCACCGCCACCGCGGTTGCGCTTCTCCATCGCCTCGTTGACGCGGAGGGCGCGGCCGCCCATCTCGTAGCCGTCGAGCTGCTCCATGGCCTGAACGTGATCCTCCATCTCGACGAAACCGAAGCCGCGGGGGCGGCCCGTGTCGCGATCGGTGATCAGGTTGACGGAGAGGACGGTGCCGTGCTTCGCGAACAGCTCGCGGATCTCGTCCTCGGTGGCGCTGAAGGGCAGGTTGCCGACGTAGAGCTTCTTGGCCATTTCGGATATCCTCCGAATCGCCCCATCGATGATCATGTTGGAAGACCGGCCGCGAACGGTTCGCGGCCTCTCAGCCTTCCGGCTTCTCGGGATTGGCCTTGACGATGGCGGGCCGGTCAGGGCCGGCCGCTCGACAATGGACGTCGATACGACGGGGGCGAGACGGCGGATCGATCCACAATGAGAAGTCGTTACCGCAGAGAATATAGTCATCGCGTGGCGCATTGCCAGTAAAATTCGCGAAATCGTGAAAAAATCCTCAAAAGCGGCCTATCCCCGCGCGTCAGGCCTCCTCGAAGCGCAGGTCGTCGAAGTCGCCGATGGGCTCGTAGCCGACCTTCATGTAGATGCTGTTGGAGGTCGGATTGGCCAGGTCCGTGAACAGGTTGCAGAAGGCGAAGCCCTCGGCGAGCAGCTCCCGGCTCAGGCGCGCGACGAGGGCCGTGGCGTAGCCGCGGCGCCGCCGGTCCGGCGGCGTGTAGACCAGGTTCACCGTGCAGCCGTGGACCGTCGGCCGCGCCTTGGCGGCCATGGAGACGGTCCCGCCGTCCTCCCAGAACCAGATATCGCCGGCGGCCAGCTTGTCGCGCATGAGCTTCTCCGCGCGCTCGCGCTCCAGGTTCTCCACGGCCTCGGCGCTGAAGGCCATGGCCCACTCCACGGCCAGCGCGAGGTCACCCTCGCCGGCGCGACGGGCCGCGCCCGGCGGGGCCGGCACGTCCTTCACCTCGCGCAGCTCGAAGACGCGCATGCGCATGGCGACCTGCGTGTCGCGGCCCGTCCGGCGCGACCAGATCGCGGCGAAGCGGCCCACCGGATCCCTGGATCCCACCACCCCCGGCAGCTCGACGCCGTCCCCGGCCAGGCCGGACGCCAGGCGATCCAGGGCGCCCTCGCAGGCGGCGTCGTCCTCGCAGTGGATGATCAGCTTGTGGGGCGGCGTCATCAGCGCCGCCAGGGCCGGCCGGCCGCCGTCGAAGACGCCGCAGAGGACGGGCGGTTCCTCGGAATAGCTGTGGCCGCCCTGCAGTCGCAGGGCGATGCCCAGCATCAGGTTGTTGGCCGACTCGCGCGCGAGCAGGCGGTCCTGCCAGTCGGCCAGGAAGGACGCGATGCCGTCGTAGCGGCGGTAGTCTGTCATGACGCCTCCCGTGGGGTGTCGCTGTCCGCCGCGTCGCGCCTCAGAACGACGACGGTCACGTCGTCCGCCTGGCGGTCGAGGCCGGAGAAGGCGCGCACGTCATCGATGATGGCTTCGCCGGCTGCGGCGGCGCCCCGCCCGGCGTGCGCGCGCAGGGTCTCGCCCAGCCGCGCGAGGCCGAATTCCTCGTCGCCGGGGCTGCGCGCCTCCGTGACGCCGTCCGTGTAGAGGCAGAGGGCGTCGCCCGGCGCGAGCCGCGCCTCGTGGACGTCGTAGTCCATGCCCGGCATCATCCCGATGAACAGGCCGCCGGCCTCGAGGCGGTCCAGCGTCCCGTCCGCCCGCAGCAGGAGCGGGTAGTCGTGCCCCGCCCGCACGTAGCGCAGGCGGCCGGAGGCCTTGTGCAGCTCGGCCAGGAAGAGCGTGACGAAGGTGACCTCGTCGGTGTTCTCGCAGACGAGCCGGTTCAGGTTGGCGACGGTGCGGGCCAGGTCGAAAGGCCGCGCGATGGCCTGGCTGTGCAGGCCGGCCTGGACGTTGGACATGAGCAGGCTGGCCGGCAGCCCCTTGCCCGACACGTCGGCGATGAGCAGCAGCAGGGGTCCGTCCGCGCCGAGGTCCAGGAGATCGAAGTAGTCGCCCGACACGGCCAGGGAGCTGATGTTCTCCCCCCAGAGGTCGTAGCCGGGCACCGCGGGGATCGTGCCGGGCAGGAACATCTCCTGCATGCGCCGCGCCGCCGCCATCTCGCTCCGCACGCGGTCGCGCTCCAGCTGCTCGGCCTGCAGCTTCCTGGCCGTCTCCACGTGGGCGGCCACGAGCACCCAGGCACCGCACAGGACGATGGCCCCCAGCAGCGTGCCCGCCGGCAGGACGCGGCCCGCCGCCGCGTGCAGCAGCCCCGTCGCGGCCAGGGCCGCCAGCAGCAGGCCGATGACGGCCAGGCCCGCCATCACGGGCCGGGCGCGCGGCGGAATCGCCAGCGCGGCCAGGCACCAGGCGAGCAGCCAGGCGACCGTCGCCGCCCCGCCGACGTCGCGGATGGGCGCGCCGCGGACCAGGGTCTCGGTGACGGCCGCCAGCACCATGACGCCCGGCAGGGCGCGCGTCTCCACGCCGCCGGCCAGCCGCTGCAGGCGCGGCACGGTGACGACGTCGGTGCCGCTGTCCTCCACCAGCCCCACGAGGACGATGCGTCCCGCCACGGCGGCCAGGGCCGCCGGGTCGCCGGCGAGGACCTCCCGGTAGGACACGACGGGCATCGGCCGCTCGACCGACGGGAACTCCACGGGCACGCCGCGCCCGGCGCGAACGCCGGCGAGGCGCTCGGGCAGGGTCTCCAGCCCCAGCCCGGCCAGCCGCGGGTCGGGGCGGAAGCGCCGCAAGGTGCCGTCGGGATCGATGCGCACGTTCACCACGAAGGCGCCCCGCGACGCGGCCATGAGGGACGCGTCGGGCGCGCGGCCGGCCAGCAGCATGCCGCCCCCCGCGCCCGCCGCCCGCTCCTCGCGCAGGGTCATGACGATGTGGACGTTGCCAGCCTCGGCGAAGGCCGCGGCCAGCGCCGCCGGCGGCGCGGCGAGGGACTGCGGATCGAAATCGATGTCGAAGGCGATGGCCCGGGCGCCGGCGCCGGCCAGGCGCCGTGTGAGCGCCGCATGCTCGGTCACGTGGCCGGCCAGGGGATGGACGGGCCGCGGCAGCTCGGCGCGCGTCGCCGCGTCGATGCCGACCACGACGACCTCCGTCCACGGCGGCACCGGGCGCAGGGAGTGGAAGTAGTCGAAGAAGCGGTGATCCAGGGGCGTCCACAGGACGGGACGCAGCAGCAGCGCCAGGGGCAGCAGGACGAGCGCCGGCAGCCAGCGGCGCCCCCGCGCGGCGAGGGCCGCCGCGCGCGAGGCGCGCGCGGCCGGCGGGGAAACGGGCGCTGCCGGCTCCCTCACCGCCGGCCCAACGCCTCGCGGAGATCCTCGCAGGCCTGCTCGTGCAGGCCGACCCGCGCCAGCGCCCGCGAGCGCCAGAGCAGGGCCGAGCGGCCGCCCGCGCTCAGGGCCACGGCCGAATCGAGGCGGGCCAGGGCTTCCGCGTCCAGCCCGGCCGAGAGCAGCAGCACGCCGGCCTCGAGGTCGTCCAGAGCGGCCACGGCCTCGTCCAGGCGCCGCGCCTCGTCGGCCGTCATCACGCGGAAGCCGCGCCACGCCGCCTCGCCCGGCCAGCCGTCCAGGAGCGGCTTGACCTTCCAGACGTACTCCGCGCCCGGCTCCAGGTCGGGCAGCGTCGTCTCGTTGCCCCGCACGATGCGCGTCACCTCGTCGCCCGCGGCGGGCGCCACCACGAGGCGGTAGCGATCGACGCCGGTCAGCGTCGACCAGACGAAGCGGCTCGCCTCGGGCCGCACCGCGCCGCCGGGGGCGGGAACCAGGAGGCCGGGGGCCCCGGCGCGCACGTCCCAGTCGCGCCGGCTGCGCGTGGCCAGGGGCTGGCTGCGGCTCTCGCCGATCCACTGGGCGAGCTGCCGCCGCACCCAGCCCTTGACGTTGTCGAGGCCCCGGCGGTCCCCGGCCCCGCCGAGGACGTACTGGGCCGGCCCCGCGAGGTCGAAGGCCTCGCCCGCCGGCACGAAGCCCGTGCAGCGGCCGCCCGTGCGCACCAGGATGGTGTCGCCCGCGAAGAGCACGAAGCCTTCGGCGGCGTCGTGGGCGCCGCCGGCGCGCCGCACCTGGACCTCGCCGGCCACCGAGACGACCAGGCCCGTGTCGTCGGGCTCGCGGGGCGCCACGTGGGACGGGATCATCAGAAGCAGGAAGAGGAGCAGCAGGGCGAGGGCGAGGGCCAGGGGGCCCGCGGGGCGGGGCAGTGCGGATCGGCGGGGCATCGTGCCACCTCCTCGCCGGCGGGCCGCGGCCGGGCCGGCGGGTCGAGGTCGGGCGGACTCTCGGGATCGCGCGCTCCGGTGTCTGTGGGACCAGCATATCCCCGCCCGGCCGTGTCCGCAATCCCCGCGTGCGCTCCCGGGCCGGCCATACGCGGCCTGAACGACTTTCATGCGCGCAAAGGCCCGCCGCGCGGCACTCCGGCGCCCTCTCCATGTGACGGATGGGTTATACTTGAGTCCCAGGGTGGAAAACCGAGGAGGAGTCGAGTATGACCTTGCGGCTATTGACTGCCAGCCTGTGCTGCCTCCTGATCGCGCCCCTGGCGGCCCAGGCCTGTACCGTGGACTTCAGCATCGTGAGCGTGGAGGTCTACTTCGAGCGCGAGAGCACCCTCGGCGCCGAGGTGACCTTCATGTTCAAGGACCTCGGCACGGAGGACGCGCTCGAATCGGACATCACCGTCTTCCTTGACGGCGACAGCGCGAAGGCCGTGCCCGTCGGCTTCAACCCGGCCCAGACGGATTCCTGCAACGCCGGCTACTACCCCGACTGCGACGGCGTCTGCGATCCGATCTACGACGGCGAGGGGGACGTGTTCGGCCTCTGCCTCCCGGAGCAGATCGATCCGGGCAACCAGCAGTGCGTCTGCGCCTACGAGTTCGTGGCCTATTGCTCCGAGATCCCCTACGACGGCGAGACGGTGGTGACCTTCGTCATCGACTACCAGGCCAACGTCGAGGAGTGGTTCGAGAGCAACAACGAGATCAGCGTTCCCGCGCCCACGACGCCGGCGGCGCCGCGCTCCTGGACCCTCGTGAGGGAGTACTACCGCTGAGGGGCGATCGCGCGCCTCACGGGGCGCCGATCAGGATGAAGGCCGACCAGAAATAGGGATGGGCGTAGGGCGTCCGGCCCGCCTCGTCCCGCCAGGTCCGCAGCCAGCGCTTCGCCTCGCGCAGGGCCTCGGCCGTCGAGGCGTCGCCCGCGCCGTAGCGGTTCGCGTGGAGCCTCTGCATGAGCAGGGACGTGGCCTCGTCCTCCACCCGCCACAGGCTGACCACCAGGCCGCGCGCGCCCGCGCGCAGGAAGGCGTTGGCCAGGCCCAGGTAGCCCTCGCCCACCACCTCCCGCCCCAGCCCGGTCTCGCAGGCGCTCAGCACGACGAGGTCCGCGTCGAGCCGCCACTCGCGGACGATCTCCGACGCGGCGAGCAGGCCGTCGCACACGCGCTCGCCGGCCACGGCCGCCGCCACGGGATCGCCCAGTCCCGCCTGGGACAGCACCAGCGCCGACCGCTCGGGCAGGACGTCGTCCACGAGGGCGTGGGTCGCCAGGTGGATCGTGCCGTAGCGCGCCAGCCCGTCCACCGCGGCGAGGCGCGCGAGCTCGGCCTCGGCGGCCTCCTCCCCCAGCAGCAGGGTGGCCCGCGGCGCCAGCGCGGCCACGGCCTCGGCCTCCTCGCGCGTCCGCGTCAGGCGGGGCATGAAGCCCGCGAAGGGCGGATCGCCCAGGACGAGGGCGGGGCGGTCGTGTCTGCCCGCTCCCCGCGTGCCGCGCCGCGCGAGCCAGGCGTGGACCGTCGCCGAGGGCGCGTAGGCCACGGCGAAGCGATCGCCCAGCGACTCGCCCGCCTCGTCGGCGAGGGCCTCCACGGGGATGCCCAGCATGGGTCCCGACGGCACCACCACCAGCTCGCGGACGCCCGCCAGGGCTCCGGCCAGCGGCGCGAATCGCTCGGCCCACAGGGCGCGCGCCTCGCGCGCGACGCCGATGGCCGGCGAATCGCGGTCGGCGAGGCCGCGCCGGAAGGCGGCGGCGCGCCGCGCCGCGGTCCCGGCCGCCTCCGCGCCGCCGGGCAGGGACGTCCAGAAGACGGGGCCCTCGCGGCGGATGGCGTAGCCCCAGGACCGCGCCGCGCCGGGGACCAGCTCCACGTCCAGCCAGCCGACGAGGGCGGTCTCGGGGCCCAGCGCCGCCTGCACGCGCGCCAGGGAGAAGCTCGCTCCCTCGGCCAGCGGGTGGGCCGCGGCCAGGGACTCGTGGAAGGCGCTCCAGGCGGCCTCGGCGGCCAGCATCTCGTGGCGCGCCCGCGCGGCGCGCTCGCCGGCCAGGGCCGACGTGTCGCCGTCAGCCGCCCCGGCGAAGACGGCCAGGCGGCGCTCGGCGCCGGCCAGCGCCCGCTTCAGGGAATCCTCGCGCGCGGCCTCGGTCGGGTCCAGGCCGCGCCCGCCGGCCGTCACGAGCAGGTCGGCCAGGGAGCGGGCGAGGGCCTTCTCGGCCGCGGGCCAGGCCTCCTCCTCACGGCCCAGCAGCAGGCGCGCCGCGGCCAGCTCGGCCCAGGGCGAGCGGGTGAAGGTGCTCCGCGCGTACTCGCGGCCGGCGCGGAGCCGGGCGGCGTCGTAGGCGCCGGCGGCCCGGGCCAGGAGGGTCTCCGCCTCAGCCAGATCGCCCAGCGCGGCGCGGGCCAGCCCCAGGTCGCGCAGGTTGGCCACCACCTCCGGATGAGCCTCGCCGAGGGCCGCGCGGCGGACGGCCAGCGCCTCCTCGTAGAGGGGCGCCGCCGCGGCGGCGTCGCCGCGGTTCAGGTGCAGGTCGGCGAGGCGGGCGACGGCGCGCGCCACGTCCGGATGGGCGTCCCCCAGCAGCCCGCGGCGGATGGCGAGGGTCCCCGCGAAGAGGGACTCCGCCTCGGCATGAGCCCCGGCGAGCTGGAGATTGGCGGCGAGGCTGCTCATGCCGTTGGCCACGTCGGGGTGGCTCTCGCCCAGCAATCGGCGGCGCATGGCCAGGGCCTCGCGCAGGAGGGGCTCGGCGCCGGCGTAGTCCTCGCGGCCCTGGAGCACCAGCGCCAGGTTATTCAGGCTGCGGGCCACGCGCGGGTGGTCGCCGCCGTAGGCCCGGCGGCAGACCGCCAGGGACTCGCGCTGCAGGGGCTCGGCGCGCTCGAAGTCCCCCTGCGCGCGCAGCAGGAAGGCCAGGTTGTTCAGGCCGGCGGCCACCTGGGGATGGTCCTCGCCCAGCAGGCGGCGCTGCATGGCCAGGGCGCGTCGGTACAGGGGCTCGGCGGCCGCGTAGTCCCCCTGCTTGAGCATGGCGCCGCCGAGGTTGTTCAGGCTCGAGGCGACCAGGCGGTGCTCCTCGCCCAGCAGGCGACGGCGCAGGGCCAGGGCCTCGCGGTAGCCCGCCTCGGCCCCGGCGAGGTCGCCTTCGTGCTCCAGCAGGACGGCCAGGTTGTTGAGCGTCCGCGCCACGGCCAGGCTCTGGTCGCCCGGCGCCGCGCGCTGGATGGCCAGGGCGCGGCGGTAGAGGGGTTCGGCCTCGCCGTAGCGTGCATCGCCGTAGAGCAGTGCCGCCAGCCCGTTGAGGGTGCTGGCCACGTCGGGATGCTCCCCGCCCAGGAGGGACGTTCGCATCGCCAGGGCCTCGCGGAAGGCGGCCTCGCCTTCGGCGAGCTCCCCCTGGGCGCGCAGCAGCGTGGCCAGGTCGTGCAGCCCCCCGGCCACCTCGGGACAGGAGTCGGGCAGCGCGGCGCGCAGGGCGGCCAGCCGCCGGCGGGCGGTGGCCGCCCCGTCGGCGTAGCGGCCACGCCGGTAGGACTGGACCACGAGCGCCCACAGGCTGTCGGCCTCGGCGAGATGAGCCCGCGCCGCCGCGGGCGCGGCGGCGCAATGCTCGAGGGTCCGCAGAGCCCACTCGAGGTCCGTGATGGCGTGGGGCGGCGTCGCGGCGTCCGCGCGGCGCAGGGCCAGCAGGCCGCGCGCGTCGGCGGCCGCCGCTTCGTACGCGCCGGCCGCGCGCAGGGAATCGACGCGGGCGGCCAGGGAATCGGCGGCGCCGGCGCGGGCGCCGCCGCCGGCGGGCGCGGCGACGCCGGCGAACAGCATCAGCAGGCAGGCGAGCATCCCCGGTCGGCGGACGGGCCGGCGGCCCGGTCGCGGGACGATCATGGCGCGGCCCCTCCGGATCGAGCGCGAGCAGGAAGGGCTATTTTACAGAAATATTGCGATAAGGCAAATCGTTTCGAGGCGGCCGGCGGGAGTCGCGGCGTGGCCGTCCCGCCTCAGTTGACGGAGGATTCGCCGGCGGGCGCCTCGTCCATGAGTAGCCGCGCGACGTCGAGGCCGGCGGCCAGGGGATCGTCCAGATCCACCTGGCGCGCGTCGTCGCCCTCGAGGGGCGTCCCGGCGACGTCGTGGGTCAGGCGCAGTCGCGGGCGGGCGATGTCCTCGCCGGCGGCGACGACCACGGCCTGCTGGCCGTTGGACAGCAGCACCCGGCTGCCCGGCGGGTAGAGGCCCAGGGCCGCGACGAAGGCGCGCAGGGCGCCCGGGTGGAAGGCGCCGTGGTCGGCCATCATGATCTCGTAGGCGCGGCGCGGCGGGATGGCCGGCTTGTACGGTCGCACGGCGGTCAGGGCCTCGAACACGTCGCAGACGTGGAGCAGGGCCGTGGCTTCGCCGCGCACGGCCCAGAAGGGCGCCGGCGGGTAGCCGCCGCGGTCGTGGCGCCGGTGGTGCCCCCAGGCCGCGGCCACGGCCAGGGGGCCGGCGCCGCCGCTCTCCAGCAGGACGCGCGCGCCCAGCTCCGGATGCGACTGCATGACGCGGCGCTCCTCGTCGTCCAGCCGGCCGGGCTTGTAGAGGATCTCGGCCGGGATCTGCCCCTTGCCCACGTCGTGCAGCAGGCCGGCCGTGCCCAGCTCATGGAGGAAGTCGTCCGGCGCGCCCAGATGGCGCCCCACCAGGACCGCCAGCATGGCCACGCGCACCGAGTGGCCCACCGTGTAGCTGTCGTGGTCCGGGTAGCGGACGAGCTGCATCAGATCGGGCGAGCCGCGCTGAGTGGAGCGCAGGAGCTGCTCGCTCACGGAGCGCGCGGCGGCCAGATCCACGGCCCGCTCGTCGCCGGCGCACTCGTGGGCGTCCTCCACGGCGCCGAAGAGCGCCTGGTAGACGGGCACCAGGGCGCCCAGGCCGTCGCCGTCGCCAGCGAGCTCGCCCTCGAAGAGGAACTGCCCGAACCAGCGCTCGTCCTCGTAGACGGGGGACAGCTCCACGTGGCTCACGCCCCGCGAGGCCAGCAGGCGGCGGGCCTCCTCGAGGCCGGGCACGGCATCGGCCCCCAGCCCCAGCAGTTCCCGCACCTCCTCCGGCGCCAGGCCCTCGCGAAAGAGCAGGCCGCCGCTGTGCAGCCCGCCGACGAAGTCGATGATCTTGCGGCCGACGATGGAGGCGCCCAGCAGGAAGCGTCCCTCGTGGACCAGCTTGCCCTCGGCCACGCCCAGGAAGCAGACGTCGCGCGACTCGGCCGCCAGGTGCCGGCCCAGAGCGCGGGTGAAGTCCTCGCTGACCGCCACGACGTTGGGATGGTCGCCGAAGTAGATACGGCGCTGGCTGATGCCCCGGCAGAGCAGGGCCACCAGCTCGTCGATGCCCACGCGTCGCTCGCCGCTCATGACCCGTCCTCCCCGTCACCCCGCGCGGAGCGCAGCGCCCGCTGGGCGGACGCCGCCGCCCGGCGGCAGGCTGCCGGCCACGCGGACCAGAGCAGCCGGCGCCGCTCGCGGCATACCCGCTCGAGCAGCGCCTCGGTCGCCTGGCCGGGATGGCGCCCCAGGCGCGCCAGCATCGGGGCCACCCAGGGCTCGTCGCGGCGCTCGCGCGGCAGGCTGCCGAGGGCCTCCCGCAGCGCGGCCCCCTCGGCGCGGTGCAGTCCCTCGGGATCCTCGCGGCCGCGGAGCACGGCCGCCAGGAGGTCGCGTCGCCGCGAGGCGCTGGACAATGGCAGGTCGAGCAGGCCCTCGACCACCCAGGCCGGCGGCCGGATCCGCAGGCCTTCCCGAAGCTGGCCGGCGATGATGGCCGCCCGCGAGGAGCGCAGCAGCAGGGCGAAGACGGAAAAGAGGGCCTGCGGCGGCGGCCGCAGGAGCTGTGTGGCCAGCCGCCCCTCGAGCAGGGCGTCCCGGTGCTCCAGGCGGCGCAGGGCGCGCAGGGCGCGAGTGGGCTCCAGGGACGCGGCCAGGCGGTGCAGGCGGCGTTGCAGCCCCGCGTCCGCGCCCGTGGCGCCCAGGAGGATGGCGTCCGTCAGGTGGGGCCAGAGGACCTCCTGCGCCTCGGGATCCGCGCCCTCGCCCAGGGCGAGCAGGAGCCTCGCCAGGGCCGTGCCGTCGTCCCGCAGCGGCCCGAGGATCTGCGGCAGGATGCGGTCGGCCCGGGCCGCGTCGCCCCGGGCGAGCAGTTCGCCGAGGGCCATGACCAGGACCTGCGCCTCGCGCGGGCTGGCCTCGCCGGTCAGGCATTCGACCAGGTGAGGCGTCAGGTCGTCGGTCGGCCTGGCGCGCTCCGCCTCGTCTTCCAGGAGAAGCTGGAGCAGCACGGAGAGCAACTCGGCGCGGTCGGGCGGCGCCAGCGATCCCAGGTCGCCGCCGGGGCCGGCGAGCTCCCCTAGCTCCTGGCGCAGGACGTCCAGGTCGAGGAAGTGCTCGGCACCCTCGGCCGCTGCCATGCCCGAGCCCCCGTGACGGCCGCCGCCCCTCTCGTCGGACACCTCGCGCAGGATGTCCAGCAGGACGCGGACGGACTCCTCGTCGGCCGCCAGGCCCACGGCGCGCTCGGCGTCCGTCACGAAGCCGGCCAGGCCCTCGGCGCCCGTCTCGGCCAGGGCGCTCAGCCCTTCCTCGATGGCCTGGATGCCCAGCCCCAGCACCTCCTCGAGGGAACGGCCGAAGCCCCGGTTATCGGGACCGGCGTCCACCTGCCAGCGCTCCGCCAGGCGCGCGAGGACGCGCCCCGCCTGCTCGCGGCAGGCGCGGCGCTCCTCCTCGGACAGCTCGCCCGCCTCCTTGCCGGCAAGGAGACGCTCCAGAGCCACCTCCACGCCGCCGGCACCCGTCAGCGCGAGGCCGTGCTCGCCGTGGCGCAGGCCGAACTCGCGCTGGCGCAGGCGGAAGCCCTCCGGCAGATCCTCGAACTCGCCGTGGCGGAAGTCCCGGGACAGGGTCAACTCGCGCCGCAGGGCGAGGACGCGCAGGACGAAGGCGTGGAGGTCCTCGGTGGCGACGCCGGCCTCCACCTCGAGACGCGAGACGCCCAGGGCCTCGAAGATCTCGACGAGCTGGCGGCCCTCCAGGTCCGCGCGGGGCAGGGCCCGGCCCTGGACCGCCACGAAGTCGCGGCCGATGTCCATGCCGAGCGTCGCCGCGCCCGCGAGGAGACCGGCCATGCCGTCGCGCAGGGCGTCGGCGAGGGCGGTGAAGCGCGTGTTGCCGGGCGGGTAGAGGGGACCGATGGCGAAGAGCTTGTCCCAGAGGGTCAGGAGGTCGCGGATCGCCGCGGCGCCGGCGTCCAGGCCCGCCGCACCCGCAGTGTTTTCCGGCGCCGGTGGCGCCTGCTGTTCCACCGCCGCGACGTGTTCTTCCCGGTCGTGGGTCATCGCTCCCGTCCGCGGCGCACGGCGCCCCATCGCGCACGCGGGCCGCGTCGTCCGGACGGACCATGCAATGTCCGTGCGCGGCCCGGGCGGCTCCCGGCCCGCCCGTCAGAAACCCGGACGCAGGGCGCGCGCCTGTGCTATCCTGCCCGCGTTCCGACCGCCCCCCGGCCGTGCCAGGAGGAGACGCATGCCCGAGTTCACCGTGACGCGCCAGCAGATGATCGACGCGCTCGCCGCCGCCATGGAAGCGCGGGACTGGGTCCGCGCCGCCTGGCTGGGCGGCAGCGACGCCTCGGGGCGCACCGACGCCCTCTCGGACATCGACATGCAGTTCATCGTCGAGGACGAGCGCGTGGAGGACGCCTTCGCCGCCATCCACGAGGCGCTGGCGGCCCTGTCGCCCATCGTCCACCGGTTCCGCTTCCCGGAGCCCACCTGGCACGGGCACTCCCAGGAGCTGCTCATGCTGGAGGGGGCCGACCCCGACCACTTCCTGGACCTGGTGGTGATGAAGGCCAGCAGCGAGGACCAGTTCCTCGAGGTGGAGCGCCACGGCGAGGCCATGGTCCTCTTCGACCGCGACGGCCTTCTGGCGCCTCCGCCCCTGGACTGGGACGCCCATCTGGCGAAGATGCGCGTCCGCCTGGAGGCCCTGCGGGAGCAGTTCCCCCTGTTCCAGCCCATGGTGAGCAAGGCCGTGCGCCGCGGCCTGCCGGTGGATGCCGCGGCGGGCTACCAGGCCGTCACCCTGCGGCCGCTCATCGAGCTGCTGCGCATGCGCCACTGCCCCGAGCGCTACGACTACGGCTCGCGCTACCTGGACCGCGACCTGCCCGACCGCTGGCGCGAGGAGCTGGAGTCCCTGTCCCTGCCGGCCGGTCTGGCGGAGCTCGGCGCCTGCCAGGCCCGGGCCGCCGCCCACTTCACCGAGGAGATCGCCGCCCTGGACCGCGGCGACTGGACCATCGACCGGCCCGCGGCCGGCGACTAGACCGCCCCTGGCCCGGCCCCCGCCGGCCGGGCCGCCGCCCGGGAGGAGCGCCATGCCCAAGGACTACCCCGCCCTCTACGACGACGACCAGGCGCAGGGCGCCGCCCTCGCCACGGCCATCCCCCGCGTCCTGGCCAGCTTCAACCGCATGAAGGAATCCGCCGTGAAGGACGGCGCCCTCGGCTACAAGGTGAAGGAGCTGATCTGCCTGGGCATTGCCATCTGCGCCCGCTGCGACGGCTGCGTCGCCTCCCACGTCAAGCGCGCCCGCGAGGCGGGCGCCACTCGCGAGGAGATCGCCGAGGCCATCGGGGTGGCCGTGTTCATGGGCGCCGGGCCGGCCGTCACCTACGCGGGCGAGGCCTGGCTGGCCCTCCGGCAGTTCGAGGACGCTGAATAGGATCGACGGAAGCACCGATCAGGCCTCGGCGGCATCCTCCATCGAGATCAGGGACACCCCGCTGATTCCCTCGACCGCTCCGAGCGACGCGATGAACTCCCGCGCGCGCTCGGGGGCGCGCAGGCGCACGTAGTAACTGAGCTCGAGGAGCTTGCCGTCGTGGTGGGTCTGGATGTTGAGCAGGGTGCTGTGGCGCAGGAACTCGTCGAAGGTCGACTCGTGCAGCATCGCGCCGCGTTCGTCGGGCGAGACGGAGAAGCGCAGGAGCTGTTCGTGGTTCCGCACGGACCCGAAGCGGCCGGCGTGGAGCAGGAGGATGATCAGCAGCACGAGCCCCGAGCCGAGCAGCGCGATGAGGTGGTAGCCGGCGCCCGCGGCCAGGCCGGTGGCCAGCGCCAGGAAGACGAAGGCCGTGTCCCGCGTGTCCTTGACGACGGTGCGGAAGCGGATGATCGACATCGCGCCGACGAGGCCGAAGGCCCGCGCGAGGCTGTTGCCGATCACCATCATCACGACGGTCGTGATCATCGGCAGGAGGACGAGGGTGTTCACGAAGGAACAGGAGTAGTTGAACCCGCGGTGCGTCCGCCGGTAGATGAGCGCGATGGCCGTGCCGATCGCGAAGGCGATGAGCACATTGGCCATGATATCGACGAGCTCGAAGCGTTCCCCGCTCGCCACCAGATCGTTCAGCATCTCGCCCTCTTCGCCATCACGTGTCCGCGCGGCGCGGGCCGGCGCGACGCGCTCCACGTTCCGTTCATGAGCGGCTGCCAGGCGTCGATGCCCCGGCAGTACTTGGAGATCGCCTGGTGGCTGCGATCCAGCCGCGCGGTCAACGGCCGCAGCCATGGCGGCATGGCGCCATCGAACTTGAGCTCCAGCACGCACCGCCGGCCGGCCACGTGGCGAAGGCCCCGCTGTTCGAAGATCTCGTCGATCGCCGGATGGACCAGGCTTCGCACGTCGCAGTCGAAGGTGATGCGCACGCGGTGATCGTCCCGCCCCACGTAGGGCTCCCGCTCGTAGACGACGAGCACCGTCGGCCGCAGCCCCAGCAGGCCCTGCATGGCCAGGAACCGGTCGAGGCTGTCCCGCGAGGCGCGGCTCAGATCCGGCAGCGCGTCCATCGGCGCGCCGCCCTCGAGAACCGCCACGGCATCGTCCAGCGGAAGCTGCACCCGCTCCTTGCGCACGACCCGCCCGCGCTTGCGCTTGATCTCGACGAAGCCTGGCGCCCCGTCCTCGGGGCCGTTGTAGGTGCGCAGGCGAAGCTTCTTGCGGATCCTCACCCCGGCTTCCTTTTCCCGGTAGAAGCGCAGGTCGGGCGTGTCGAGGTAGACGCTGCGCACGACGTAGCGACGGCCGGCGCAGCCGGCGGCGTGAGGATCGAGCCGCGTGAAGGGAGCGATGAGCGCCCGCAGGGCCGGCATCTCCGCCTCGCGGATGAAGTACTTCAGTTCCAGGCGTCCGTGTCGTTGCTCCACATCAACGCCTTTCGTCCGGTCCCCGCGGGACCGCCCTCCCGGCCGCCCGCGCTCAGACGCCCAGGGATCGATCGGACGCGTGCCGCATCTGATCGGCCAGCCAGCGCAGCAGGCTGACCTCCTGCCCCTCGAAGCGCAGGCTGCCCCGGATCCCCGGCTGGAGCCGCCCGTCCGGGTTCGGCAGGGCCGCCGTGACCCAGAAGAAGGTGCGCTCGCCCTGGTACGACGCGTGGCGGTCGATGCGCACCAGCCGTCCGGCCACGCCGCCGCGCCCCAGGCCGCCGGTGGCGTAGAACACTCCATCGCCCACGCGGAGCATCGCCGCCCGCGAGGGCGGCACGGGCGCCACGGCGTAGAGGGTGTCCACGTCGGCCACGCGGACCAGCGCGGAGTCCCCCGCCAGGGTCATGAGCCGGCCCGCGATGGGGCAGCGGATCAGGCCGCCATCGATCTGCGCCTGCGCATCGCGGACCTGCTGCTCGAGCAGGACGACCCGCGCCCGGTACGCGGCCACGCTCGCTTCCTTCTCGCCCGCCTCGGCGGCCCGCAGCTTGCTTTCCAGGGCGGCCAGCTCCGCCGCCGCCTCGCGCCGGCGCGCCGCGGCGGCCTCGCTCTCGGCCTCGCTGGCGATGCCCTGCCGCCAGAGGGCCTCCACCCGCGCCGACTCCGAGTCCCAGCGCTCGCTGCGCGCGCGGGCCGCGGCGATCTCGCCGCGGATCTGGTCCACGGTCTCCACGCGCTCGCCCGTCTCGGCGCCGCGCAGCAGGGCCCGCGCCTCGTCGAGCTGGGGCAGCAGCTGATCCAGGCGCTGCCTCAGCTCCAGCGACTCCATCCGCGCCAGCTCCTGGCCCGCGCGGACGCTGTCACCGAGGGCGACGTCGCCGGCGAGACGGAAGCGGATCACGTCGCCGCGCTGGAACCGGTACAGGTCGATCCGGCGTCGGTCGTCGCCCCGCCGATCGCGGAGCGAGGCCTCGAGGGCATCCTCGCCGGCCTGGAGCAGCAGCCACTCCGCCTGGGCCAGCAGGCGGCAGGGGCACCGGAAGCTGACGGCCCGCTGGACACACGTGCCGACGTACCCGACCAGCACCAGGACCGCCAGGATGCCCGCCAGTATCAGAAGCCGGCCGTGCGCCACGCCCTCGTCTCCGCCATGCGTCCGGTCGCCACCGGTATCCACTCCTTCGGCCGCGCCGGATCAGGGCGGCGCCCGCCGGCCGGTCCTTTTCAATCAGTACATGTTATCTTCACATATTCTTTACCGCGAGGGTCCGCTTTCGGCTCGAGATGCAACAACGCTGCAATGCTGGAGCGGGATATCGTTGAAGTTGCCGGAAGTCCGACCGTGGCACGCCGGCGCCGCCAAAGGAAACGCCCCGGGGTGGTTCCGGGGCGCCTCGTGTTCTTCCGGCGGACGGATGCCGGGATCAGCGCAGGCGCAGGACGCGGGCCCGCCGCTCCTCGCCGCCGGCGCGGGCGCGGACGAGGTAGACGCCCGCGGGCACCGGGCGCCCGGCATCGTCCGTGCCGTCCCAGACGAGCAGCCCGCCGCCGCCGGTCAGCCGACGCACCCGCCGGCCGCGGACGTCGTGGACGGCGGCCTCGACGGGGCCGCCACGGGGCAGGTCCAGGCGCAGGGTGGTCCGGTCGCGGAAGGGATTGGGCCAGGCCGGCAGCGCGCTCGCGCCCGCCAGGGGGCCGTCCGGGGCGGCCGTGCCCGACTCCCGCCAGCGCAGGGCCAGCAGGTCCATGTCCGTCGCCCAGGCGTAGCTGTAGCCCACGGCGTAGACGTCGCCCTGGGGGCCGGCGGCCACGGCGGCCAGTTCGTCGCTCAGGGAATCGGCCCCGTCCCAGATCAGCTCCCAGAGGAACGCGCCGCTGGCCAGGTCGCGCGCCACCACGGCGGCGTCCCAGGCCGTCGCGCCCCCGTCGACGAAGCCGCACAGGAGGACGGTGTCGCCGGTCAGGGCCAGGCCGGCGGGCCGGTCCCAGCCGGCCTGGGGCCCGTCGTAGGATTCCTCCCAGACCGACGCGCCGTCGGCGCCGGAGAGGCGCGCGGCCAGCCAGTCGCCGCCGCTCACCGCCGCGAGGACGATGTCGTCGCCGCCGGTCACGTGGAGGGCGCGCGGCTCCTCCCAGCCGGGCACCGGGGCGTCGTAGCGGCGGGTCCAGAGGGTGTCGCCGTCGGCGGCCGCCAGGCGCGCCAGGGCGATGGTGCCGTCGTCGCCGCGGCCGGCCAGCACCGGATCGCCGGTGCTGGTGGGCTCGAGCCAGACGTCGCGCGAGGGCGCGTTGAGGGCGCCGGGCAGGCGCTCCTGCCAGAGGACGCGGCCGTCGGCGGCCGCCAGCCGCAGGGCGAGGAAGTCCATCTTGCCCATCTCGTTGGCGCTGACGCCGCCGACGAGCAGGTCCCCGCCCGCCGTCGCCACGGCGCCGCTGGCCCAGTCATCGCCGTGGGCGATGCCGTCCACCTGCTGGAGCCAGACGATGTCCCCGTCGGCGGCGGCCAGGCGCAGGGCCAGGATGTTCTCGCCATGCGATGCCGTCGTCGTGCGGCCGACCACGTAGGCGTCGCCGCCGGGCCCCACGGCCAGGCCGTAGGCCGTCTCGTGGTAATCCTCGGCGCCGGTGTAGTGCTGGGACCAGAGAACCTCTCCGGCCTCGTCGTCCACCTTGAGGACGACGATGTCGTCGCCGTGGCCTCAGCCGGCGCAGCCGACGATGTAGGAGGCCACGAGGAGGTCCCCGCGGCCGTCCCACTCCATGGCCGTCAGGGCCATGGAGTTGCCGTCGTAGGACGGGACGCGCAGGGTCCAGAGGGGATCGCCGGTGGTCCGGTCCAGCTTGCGCAGCAGCAGGTCGGCGCCGGTGACGGCGTCGAAGCTGACGCCGGCGACGATCAGGTCGCCGGCGGGATCCACCAGGGCGGCCAGGGCCTCGTCCGTGTAGGCGCCGCCGCCGTCGTGAGTGCGCGCCCACTCCAGTTCCAGGGCGGCCGCCGGCGCGGCGAGGACGAGCAGGGCGAGGAGAGAGGACAGTGCCCGCATGCCAGCTCCTTCCAGACGGTCGGGTGCGGATGCGCCGGACCGCGGGGCCCGGCGCGCCTTAATTATACCAGAGGGTCCGCGCGCGCGTCAGCGCGGCGTCGAGGCAAGATGAGGGTCATGAAGGACGATCGCGAGGAGTTTCGCGGAAATGAGCGCGATTTTGCGCGCAACGCGGCCCCGGCGGGTCTCCCCGCGCTGCTGACCGCGACCGGCTGCGGGATCCTCAGACGCCGGCGCCGCGCGCCTGGGTGAGGGTCCGCCTGTGCGTGGACAGCCACCGCTCCTCGAGGACGAGGATGGGGCGGCCCGCGTAGTTGTCGTTCTCGATGGCCGTGGCGAGACTGCGCATGATCGCCGCCAGCTCCCGTTTCTCCTGGGGATCGCCGCCACCGTCGATGACGACCACGCCCTCTGGAGTCTCACCCTCGGGTGTGGGAACCATGCCTTCCTCCCGGCTGGACCACTGGTAGTCTAGACGAGGTTTCCACACTTCGCCCGATCCGGCAATGAAAAAGAAGACGCGCGGGCGATGCCGTTTC
>Ga0272443_10002897_pt1 | contig 21072 bp, 17 predicted proteins | sample SSMAcet12_FD_193581 | JGI IMG/M metagenome (GOLD analysis project Ga0272443, IMG submission 193581) | Marine sediment archaeal communities from Little Sippewissett salt marsh, Falmouth, MA, United States - SSM-Acet-12 | ecosystem: Environmental > Aquatic > Marine > Wetlands > Sediment ... | reverse complement strand
TCAGGCTGAAGTCAGTCAAGGTTCTTTACAGATGTTTTATGAGTTCCAAACTATGATTTGTGAAATAACAGGAATGGATGTAGCCAATTCTTCCATGTATGATGGCGGAACTGCAGCAGCAGAGGCTATGTTAATGTCATGCAACATTAAAAACAAGAATCATTACCTGGTAGCAGAATCAATTCATCCGGAATACTTAAAAATTATTCGAACATATGCAAAAGGACCTGAGATCGAGATTGAAACTGTGAAATATAATAGAGAAACTGGAATGATTGATATCCAGGATCTTAAAGAAAAGACGAGAAAAGAAACAGCTGGATTTCTTATGGGTTACACCAATTTCTTTGGCATTATCGAGGACATTCAAACAATTAGGGATCTTACCAAAGAACTCCTTTTAACTGTTTCTTGTAATCCTATTACTTTAGGGGTTTTGAGAGCTCCCGGTGACTTTGACGTAGATATCGTCACCGGTGAAGCCCAAGCTTTTGGCGGTTCACTTTATCTGGGCGGAATGACCATGGGAATTTTTGCAACTAAGAAAAAATACATGAGAAAAATGCCTGGAAGAGTAATTGGAAAGACAATAGATTTAGAAGGGAATCCCGGATATGTAATGGTACTGCAAACAAGGGAACAACATATAAGACGAGAGAAAGCTACATCGAATATCTGTTCTAATCATGCACATAACGCGCTTGTAGCAACCATATATCTCTCTTTGATGGGTAAAGCAGGATTAAGAGAAGTAGCTTTTCGAAGCCTTAAAAAAGCTCATTTTCTAGCTGAAAGAATTGATAGAATGGACAGATACGATTTGGCATTCACAGGACCATTTTTTAATGAGTTTACTATTACATCACAGCATGATCCCAGATATATCAGAGATGAAATGTTAAAAGAAAAGATCATGGGTCCTCTACCCGTTCAGGAAATAACTACAAAGAAAGAGCACGAAAAGCTATCCATGATTGCTGTTACTGAAGCTAACAGAATGGAAGAGATTGCCTATTTCGCTTCCCGATTGGAGGGATTGTTATGAGAAGGGATAATCGTTTAATCTTTGAAAAAGGCGCAGAAGGAAGAATCGGTTACACATTCCCAGATGAAAATATTCCCAATTATCGTTTAGAAGAAATGATCCCTCAGGAGCAAATTAGAGAAACTCCTCCTGAACTTCCTGAATGTAATGAAGTAGAAGTTGTACGTCATTTCACAAATCTTTCAAAATTAAATCATTCCATTGATAATGGTTTTTATCCTTTGGGTTCCTGCACAATGAAGTATAATCCTAAAATAAACGAAACAGCAGCTATGATTAGTGGTTTTGTTAACCTCCATCCCTATCAACCTGAGTCAACTTATCAAGGAGCTTTGGAATTAATGTATTATCTGCAACAATCCCTAGCAGAAGTAAGTGGAATGGACGAAGTAACACTACAACCAGCAGCAGGTGCTCATGGAGAATTGACAGGTATTCTGCTGATAAGAGCCTATCATGATGATAGAGGAGATAATGGAAGAAATACAGTTATTGTACCTGACTCTGCTCATGGTACTAATCCGGCTACTGCAGCAATGTGTGGTTATAAAGTAAAACAGGTTGAATCAGATGAAAACGGAAGGGTAAATCTGGAAACTTTGAAAGAAATGCTTAATGAAGAAATTGCAGCTATTATGCTAACGAACCCGAATACTTTGGGGCTATTTGAAGATGATATCCTTGAAATTCAAAAATTAGCACACGAAAACGGAACTTTGCTATATTATGATGGTGCAAATATGAATGCCATTATGGGCAAAATTAGACCGGGAGATATGGGCTTTGACGTCCTCCACTTCAATCTACATAAAACATTTTCAACACCTCACGGAATGGGAGGCCCTGGTAGCGGTGCAGTGGGTGTCAAAGCAAAATTATCACCTTATCTTCCAGTTCCACATGTTAAGAAAGATGAAGAAAAGTATTATCTGGATTACAATATTCCAAAATCCATAGGCAAAATTAAAGGATTTTATGGGAATTTCAATGTTTTAATCAGAGCAGCTGCTTATATTTTAACTATGGGAGCTGACGGTTTGAAATCCGCTAGTGAAATCTCGGTTTTAAACGCTAACTATCTTCGCAATAAAATTGCTCAAAGATTCAAAATTCCATTTGGCAAGCAGTGTATGCATGAATTCGTGGCAGATGGTTCAAGATTAAAAGAATATGGTTTGAAAACACTTGATTTTGCAAAATCTCTTTTGGATTACGGTGTTCATCCGCCTACTGTATATTTTCCATTGATAGTTCACGAGGCAATGATGATAGAACCAACTGAAACAGAAAGTAAAGAAACTCTTGATTATTTTGTTGAGATAGTAGATAAGATTTTAGAAGCAGCTAAAAATACCCCTGAAAAGTTAAAACAAGCACCTTATACAACACCCGTAAGAAGATTGGATGAATTAAAAGCCAACAAAGATTTAGATGTAAGATATAGAAAGTAATTCAAGACTTGATTTTTTTTCTGATCTCAGATATAATAGCATTGCTTTTTTAAGTGGGGCCGTAGCTCAGTTGGGAGAGCGCTACCATGGCATGGTAGAAGCCGTGGGTTCAAGTCCCATCGGCTCCACCACTTTTAAGGACAGTTAATGACTGTCCTTTTTTTATTTATGAGTGCGTCATTCCATACTTATGCTATAATATTTTGATATTTTAATGTAAGAGAGGATTTCTTAATTTGGTAGAAAACATTATAACGACCGGTTTTTTAATATATCTTATTTATTATTCTATAAACTGTTACTTCTATTATTTTCCTTCTAAAGAAAAATCATTGCAAGAAAAGGAAAATCCTTTATTATCTGTTCTGATTCCAGCAAGAAACGAAGAAAAAAACATCAACAATGCAGTTGATTCAGTATTAAGAAACGGAAATCAATTGTTAGAATGTATTGTATTAGATGATAATTCAACAGACAAAACCAATGAATTACTCAGAGAATATTCAGATAAAAGACTTAGAATTATTTCGGGGAAGCCTCTTCCAAAAGGATGGATAGGAAAGAATTGGGCATGCCATCAATTAGCTCAAAAAGCTCAAGGCCAGTTCATTCTTTTCTCTGACGCAGATACTATTCATACAAATAATGGGTTAACTATATTAATTAAAAAAATGAAGTCTACAAATGCTGATTTGTTATCCGGAATCCCAAAACAAATCATTAAAACTTTTGGGGAAGCCTTAACTGTACCATTTCTCGGTTTGTTTTCATTTGGAGCCCTTCCTCATTTTCTGTTCAGATTTAAAGAAATAAAGTGGGCTGCTGCTTCAAATGGACAGTATCAATGTTTCAAAAAAAAAGCATATGAAGAAATGGGTGGCTATCAAGCCATTCATAACATTTTAGCTGATGATATTGCCTTTCCAAGACGTTTTAAAGCGAGTAAAAAGAAAGTGGTTTATACAAATATTTCAAACCAGGTTTCATCTCGTATGTATGCCGGATTTAAAGATGCCTTTAAAGGGTTTTCAAAAAGTTTTTATCCTACCATAAATGAATCGCCATTTTTAGCTGCTATTGTGTGTTTGTCCATATTTCTAATGTTTTTATCTCCTTATTTTTTATTATACTTTTCGCCCTCTATTAAATCACTTTTATCTTTGACATTTTCATTAACCATATGGTTTTTTGCTTGTCTAAATATTCGTGTTAATCCTTTACTTGTTTTTTTTCACCCTATTGTTCCTTTTGTACTATTCGCTATGCTCATAAACTCAGTATCTTCATATCATAATCAAGGTTATTTATGGAAAGGAAGAAGGTATTCAGAAGAATGGAGGTCATAAAATGAAAAGAATTGCAATTACCGGCTTGGGAACGATCAACCCGGTTGCTAAAAATACAAAGGACTTTGCAATGGCACTCAAAGAAGAAAAAAGCGGAATTAGTGAAATTAAGTCATTTGATACGAGTCAAATTCCGGTTAAAATTGCAGGAGAAATCCACGATTTTAACCCAAAATTATACATGGATAGAAGAAAGGCCAAGAAATTTGACCGTTTCTTACAGCTGGGTCTAGCAGCTACAAAAGAAGCCTTTGAAGATGCCGGTTTAGCTAATGTTGAAGATTGGAAAGAATCCGGAGCAGTTACTGTTTCTTCAGGAATAGGCGGGGTTCACACTGAAATGAGAGAATTTTATGAATTATATGAAAATGGACCCAGGTATGTTAGTCCCTTTTTGATCCCCATGATCATCACTAATATGATGGCCGGCGTGATTGCAATGGAGTATGGCTTAAACGGGCCAAATTTTGCTCCTGTAAGTGCTTGTGCTTCTTCACTACATTCTTTGATTATCGGAGCGATGCTGATAGAAAACAATAAATGCGATGTTGCTATTACAGGTGGAGTTGATGCCGCTGTTACTCTTCCGGGTATCATTGGTTTTTCAAATATGATGGCATTATCCAGAAGAAATGATGAACCAAAAAAAGCCAGTCGTCCTTTCGATACGGAACGTGATGGTTTTGTCATGAGTGAAGGAAGTGGTGTCATCATTTTAGAAAGTGAAGAACATGCGAAAAAAAGAAATGCACCAATATACGGATATCTACTTGGTTATGGCATGTCTGCTGATGCTCATGACTACAGCGCTTCAGATCCTGAAGGCAAAGGTCCTTCTTTAGCTATAAAACGTGCATTAGAAACTGCTAACATTTCACAGGAGTGTATTGAATTGATCAATACCCACGGAACAGGAACACCTGTTGGAGATAACTCTGAGGGAAAAGCCATCCAAAATGTTTTTTCAGATCATAAACCCTTGATTCAATCCACAAAAACATTAATAGGACACACGATTGCAGGTTCGGGAGCTATTGAAACGATTGGCGGTATTTTACAAGCTCGAGAAGCTTTTATTCATGGTATGCCTAATTTAGAAAACCCCGATGATAATCTTAAGGACTTGAATTTTGTTTTTGAGAAACAATTCAAGAAAATTAAAACATTCATGAAAAACTCCTTTGGTTTCGGTGGCCAAAATGCTTCAATCATTGTGGAGGTGATTTGATGCAAGCTATGACCATAGATGAGATAAAGAAAATATTACCCCATCGGTATCCTTTCCTTTTTGTTGATTCTGTTAAAGAAATAACAGATGAAAAAATAATTGCCCAAAAAAACTGTACAATAAATGAACCCTTTTTCCAAGGCCACTTCCCAGATTATCCAATAATGCCTGGAGTACTACAAATCGAAGGGCTTGCTCAAGTTGCAGGAATTTTTCTAAAGAATAAATATAAAGAGGAATTGGACGAATCAATTATTCCTCTCTTTTTAGGAATAGATAAAGCTCGTTTTAAAAAAGAAATCAGACCATCTGACAGCTTAGTTTATGAAGTAAAATTAGAAGAAAAAAGGGAGAGAATCTTCTTTATTTCCGGAAAAATCACCTGTAATGGTAATTTATGTACGAAAGCAAGACTTATGTTAGGATTCAAATAATGATTAATTGGTAAGAAAGGAGAAGATTTATGACAAGAGAAGACATACTAAACAAGGTGAAAGAAACCTTAATCGAGAATCTTGATCTGGAAGATGTAGAAATATCTGAATCATCAAATCTTTCAGAAGATCTAGATGCAACTTCTTTGGAATTAGTTGATTTGGCAATGGATTTGGAGAAAGCATTGGATACAAGAATAGAACTAGAAGAACTTACCGGTATAGAAACTGTAGGTGATGTAGTAGATCTCATATCCAAAAAAGCAAACAAATAAAAAAGACCCTTAAATGGGTCTTTTTTTAATTATCATGAAAACTTTTGCATTTTACAACTAAGAAAGATATTTTTACTTTTTAATTTTTCTATTAAATGCAGAAATTATTAGCGTTTTTTTACTTCTATTGAAATAAGCTCCAGACTTTTTGAAAAGCACCCTTTTTATTGTAAAATAACTTGATAACGACATTTATAAAAGGGGGAATAGCACATAAGAAAGTTTAATCAGCCAAAAAGAAGAATAAAATCAAGAAACTATGAGGGTGTTATCTTCCTTATGGTTTTTTTATTCATCCTTGTTCCGTTACTATCTGTAATGGGTACTGCTAATTTTTTTCAAACGATGATGCTTACCGCCCATGATTTATTGATCAATACCGTTTTCTTTTTAATGGCTGTTGCTGTCCTAACTGGTGCTGTTTCTGGTATGTTTTCTGAGTTTGGTGTTATACATATTTTAGATAAAACTCTAAAATTCTTAATGAAACCATTATATAACTTACCAGGTATTGCGGTTGTAGGAATAATAACCACATATTTTTCAGACAATCCGGCAATCATTAGCCTTACGAAAGATAGACAATTTTTAAAATTCTTTAAAAAATGGCAATTACCATTGCTTTGTAACCTTGGAACATCCTTTGGAATGGGCCTTTTAATAACAACATATATGTTTGCACAAAGTACAAAAGTTGGACATTCTGTATTTCTACCGGTTGTAATTGGTAATTTGGGGGCAGTTATTGGCAGTATAGTAAGTGTTAGACTTATGGCTCATTTTACAAAAAAGGAATTGGGGGAAGAAAATCTTAATATTGAAGATTCCTCACAGATCATTGAAAAACGAACGGTAAGAGAGGGCAGTTTGTTTCACCGTTTATTAACTTCTATCTTAGATGGTGGCAGAGTTGGTGTTGAAATTGGTTTGGGAATCATACCTGGAGTTTTAATAGTTAGTACTTTTGTCATGATGCTGACTTTCGGCCCCAAGGATCCATCACTGGGTTATCAGGGGATTGCCTATGAAGGCGTTGCTGTTTTGCCTTGGCTGGGTGAAAGGATATTTCCAGTTTTAAAATTTTTATTTGGGTTTGAATCCTTTGAATTACTGGCTTTTCCTTTAACGACTCTCGGATCAAGTGGTGCTGCATTGGCATTGGTCCCAAACTTTATCGAAAAGGGCATTTTGGGAAATAACGAAATTGCGGTTTTCACAGCCATGGGAATGTGTTGGAGCGGATATCTGTCCACTCATATTGCGATGATGGATGCCTTGGGATATAGAAATCTTACAAATAGAGCTATACTAAGTCATACAATTGGTGGTTTAATCGCAGGAACTTCCGCTCATTTTGCTATGATACTGTTTTAGCAATCTGTTAAATCATTTAAGGAGGCTATTATGAAAGGATACGTTCAAATTTATACCGGCAACGGGAAAGGTAAGACAACTGCTGCTCTCGGATTATGTTTAAGAGCTGTATGTGCCGGAAAAAAGGTGTTTTTCGGACAATTTGTTAAAGGAATGAAATACAGTGAATTAAAAGCCCCTCAATTTCTAAACCAATTAGAGATCAAACAATATGGAAGAAACTGTTTTATCAGAAAAGAACCTGAAAAGGAAGACATACGGTTAGCGCAAGAAGGATTAAAAGAACTGCAAGAGAAAATCAGATCAGGTGAATATGATATCGTTGTTATGGATGAATTAAATATCGCACTTTTTTATAAACTTTTTAAAGTTGAAGATGTTTTAAAGATACTATGCCAAAAAAATGAAAAAACAGAAGTAATTATTACCGGAAGATATGCACCGGAAGAATTAATAGAAGTAGCAGATCTTGTTACTGAAATGAAAGAAATCAAACATTATTATCAACAAGGGGTGCAAGCCAGAGAGGGCATAGAAAAATGAATATGCTATAATTTGCATAACTTTGAACGGGAGGATGAAGATGAGTGTAACCAAAATCGATCACATTGGCATTGCTGTGAAATCGATAGATGAATCGTTAAAATTGTACAAAGATGTCTTAGGTATGAATTTCAAAGGCATTGAAGAAATGTCTGACAGGGCATTAAAAACCGCCTTTATACAAACCGGTGATTCGATGATTGAATTATTGGAACCTACTTCAGAAAAGAGTACAATCGCAAAATTTTTGGAAAAAAAGGGTCAAGGCATTCACCATATTGCACTACATGTAACCAACATAAGTGAAACCATGGAATTGTTAAAAACAAAAGGATACAAATTATTAGCAGAAGAACCTGAAAAGGGTGCACATGGTACGAAAATAGCTTTCCTTCACCCAAAAAGTACTAATGGCATTCTTTTGGAATTAGTTGAAGATGATCATTAATGGAGAGGATGAAAAAAATGTCAACGATGAATGAATTAATAGATGCGTTTAAACAAAAAAACGAAAAAATAGAACAAGGCGGTGGAGATAAGCGCATTGAAAAACAACATAAAAGCGGTAAGCTCACTGCCAGAGAAAGAATTTCAATCCTCTTGGATGAAAATTCTTTTATTGAGATTGACAAATTTGTAGAGCACAGATGTGATAATTTTGGTTTGGAAAAAAAGGAGATCCCTGCAGATGCAGTAGTAACAGGTATAGGGACAATCAACGGAAAAAAAGTCGCTGTTTTCTCACAAGATTTTACTGTTATGGGAGGATCATTGGGAGAAATGCATGCCAAAAAGATAATGAAAATGCAGGATCTTGCATTAAAAATGGGGATCCCGGTTATCGGAATAAACGATTCAGGCGGCGCAAGAATTCAAGAAGCGGTTGATGCCCTATTTGGTTATGGAGGTATCTTTTTTAGGAATACTCGGGCTTCTGGAGTCATCCCTCAAATCTCTATTATTATGGGACCATGTGCAGGGGGAGCAGTTTATTCACCGGCCATTACAGACTTTGTTATTATGGTTGACAAAAACGCAAAGATGTTCATTACAGGACCACAAGTCATTAAAGCAGTAACCGGTGAAGAGGTGTCTCAAGAAGACTTGGGTGGTGCCACTGTTCATAACACTAAAAGCGGTAATGCCCATTTTATAGCCGATTCTGATGAAAATGCTTTAAAACTTTGCAGAGATTTAGTCGACTTTCTTCCTTCTAATAATCTAGAACAACCCGATATTTTAAACCATAATCGATCATATGATTTTTCAAATTTAGGAGATATTTCTCAAATTATACCCGCAGATATGAAAAAAGGATATGATGTGAGAGATGTCATCAGAAGTGTAGTAGATGATGACTGTTTTTTTGAGGTTCATGCCTTATATGCAAAAAACATCGTTACTGGGTTTGCAAGAGTAGGCGGATACACAGTTGGTATCGTTGCTAATCAGCCTAAAGTTTGGGCTGGCAGTCTTGATATCAATGCCTCTGATAAAGGAGCAAGATTTATCAGATTTTTGGATGCTTTTAATATACCAATCTTAACTTTTGTTGACACTCCGGGTTTTTTACCAGGAACAAATCAGGAATTTAATGGCATCATTAGACATGGTGCAAAATTACTATATGCATATAGCGAATCAACGGTTCCAAAGATCACATTAATATTAAGGAAAGCTTATGGCGGTGCGTATATTGCTATGGGCAGTCAGCATTTAGGAGCAGATTTGGTATTTGCCTTACCTTCAGCACAAATTGCAGTAATGGGTCCTGAAGGTGCTGCTAACGTTATCTTCAGGAAAGAAATTGAAAGTGCTCAAAATCCTGAAGTTACAAGAAAGGAAAAGATTGACGAATACAAAGAACGCTTTGCAAATCCCTACCAAGCTGCTTCCAGGGGTTATGTGGATGCTGTCATTTATCCTGTGGAAGTAAGAAAACAATTGTATAAGGCCATCAAAATAACAGAAACAAAAGCAGAAGCCGTTCCAAATAAAAAACATGGAAATATTCCTTTATAAATTCTTGATTGAAGGGTTGATTCGATGAATGTAGGGACCATCTCCTTAGTGGGTATCAGTGTTGTTTTTTTTACCTTTGTTGTTCTTTTCTTTTTGTTTAAGCTATTGGCAAGATTATTTGGGGATAAAAAAACAACTGAAATAAAAAAAACTTTTAGTTCAAAAAGCACAAAAAAAACAACTAAACTATCAGATACGCTACCATCAGATTTAGAATTAACAGCTGTAATAACAGCTGCAATTACATCATATACAATGAATAACTTTAAAATTATGAGCATCAAACAAAAAGAAACCGACAGGGGTGTTCATTGGAGAACTCAGAAATCAAAAATCTGGCGACCGTTGAGAAAAGGAGTTAAAAAAACATGGTAAAAAAATACAATATCAAAGTAAATGGGAAAACATATGAAGTAGAAGTAGAAGAGATGACTTCAGAGACTACTTCTAATAATAGTAATTCAACAGTTAACACAACTGAATCACTTCAAGATACTAATCAACAACAATCAACACCTGTAAAGTCTTCGAATAGACCAAAACCGAAAAATGAATCAAAAACAGAAGTTTCAGATTCTGATGCATCTCTATCGAATATTGATGCGCCTATGTCTGGATTGGTGATTGATGTAAAAGTTAAAAAAGGCGAAAGCGTGAAACCAGGTGACAAATTACTTGTTCTGGAAGCAATGAAAATGGAAAATGATATTGTTAGTGACATTACCGGTATCGTTGATGAAATACATTGTAAAAAAGGAGATAATGTTGAAACTGGAGAAATTTTAATTACAATTTCCTAAGCTAAAAGAAGGGGGCTGTTTTTTATGTGGGAAACAATCAAAAAAGAAGATTCTGAAATATATGATATTTTTTTAAAAGAATTAGACAGACAGGAAACAGGGCTGGAACTCATTGCATCTGAAAATTTTGCTTCCGTGGCTGTTATGGAAGCCATGGGAAGTGTATTAACCAACAAATACGCTGAAGGGTATCCCAAAAAAAGATATTATGGTGGTTGTGTTTTCGTAGATCAGGCTGAACAATTAGCAAGAAACAGAGTAAAAGAATTGTTCAATTGCAAGTATGCTAATGTTCAACCTCATTCAGGTTCACAAGCTAATATGGGAGTTTATTTTGCCATTGCTGAACCTGGAGATACAATCATGGGAATGTCTTTAAGCCATGGAGGGCATCTCACTCATGGTGCAACAGTTAATTTTTCAGGGAAAATTTATAAATCGGTTCAATATGGCGTCAAACTAGATACGGAACAAATCGATTATGAAGAAGTGGAACAACTTGCACTTGAACACAAACCTAAAATAATTGTGGCTGGTGGTAGTGCTTATTCAAGAATAATTGATTTTAAACGATTCAGAGAAATTGCAGATAAAGTCGATGCATACCTTGTAGTGGATATGGCTCATTTCGCTGGTTTAGTCGCTGCAGGTTTATACCCCAACCCTCTGGATTACGCACATGTTGTAACCAGTACAACTCACAAAACTCTAAGAGGCCCAAGAGGCGGAATTATTTTAACAAATGATAAAGATCTATATAAAGCCATTAACAAAACCATATTCCCCGGAATTCAAGGGGGACCTTTAATGCACATCATTGCAGCAAAAGCAGTCAGTTTTTTGGAAGCACTCAAACCTTCTTTCCAAGAATATCAAAAAAAGGTCAAAGAGAATGCAAGCAAATTAGCTGAAGAGCTTGAAAAAAGAGGATTAAGAATTGTGTCAGGTGGAACAGATACACATCTTTTATTGGTTGATCTCACACCAATGAATGTGACTGGAAAAGCTGTTGAAAAAGGACTTGAAGAGGTCAATATTACGGTAAACAAGAACACGATTCCCGATGAAAAACTTTCACCATTTGTAACCAGCGGCATTCGAATCGGTACACCTGCCATTACTACCCGGGGAATGGGCTTGGAAGAAATGCCTAAAATTGCAGAAATCATTGTAACCGCAATCAAGTCAATGAGCGAGGATGGAGAAATTGAGGAGAATGTAAAAGAATCCTTATTAAAACAAGTTCAAAAAATGTGTCAACAATTTCCCCTTTATAAAAACAAAATATAAGGAGTGAAAAAAATGATTCTAACAACAACACCAACAGTGGATGGGAAAAAGATAGTAGAATACAAAGGCATTGTGTGTGGAGAGGTCATCACAGGTGTAAATTTTGTTAAAGATTTTATGGCCGGAATAAGAGATTTTGTCGGAGGGCGTTCCAGCAGCTACGAAAACGAATTAATAAGAGCAAGAGAAAATGCCCTTCAAGAAATGCAGTCTCGAGCACTTGAGACAGGAGCTAATGCAGTTGTGGGTATAGATATTGACTATGAAGTTTTAGGATCAAGTAGTGGTATGTTAATGGTCAGTACTTCCGGTACAGCTGTTATTGTTGAATAAAGAGGTGACTCGGATGACAAGAAAACAAACAGCAGGTTCTCTCACAGGTGGGTTGATCCTCATTGGATTGGCAATTATAATCTTGGTAAAAGATATTTCTTTTTTTCCTTGGATCTTGGCAGTCATCGGCATTGCTATTTTACCGGGTAGTATTTTAAAAGAAGGGTGGCGACATGCTCTAACAGCTTCTTCTTGGCTAATTGGATTAGCCTTATGTTTTCATTTTAATATTTTTTGGCCGGGTATCTTAATATTAATTGGCATTACATTGATTTTAGAGGGATTATTTTCAAAACGTATGAAGAAACATAATATTTTTGATGATGAAGAATAAATAAGGGGATTTTTAAAATCCCCTTTTCTCTTGCTTTAAATTTTCAAAACCCACGATTTTTTCTTCTATTTGCTTTTCAATATCATAACTTTGATGAACTTCCACTATTCTGTTACTTTTTAAATAATATATGTAACCTTTAGTTGGTTTAGGATTCAGAAGTTTTTGAAGACAATACAAGTAAAATCTAATTTGAAAAGTATATTTCTCATCATCTGATAGAGATCCGGTTGCATATTTAAAATCAACAATTTCCCATTCATCATCATTCAAAAAAATTTTATCAACAGTCCCTGTAAGGATATACTTACCAAATTTTTTTCTTAAGGGCATTTCATTATAAGTTACTTTAGCTGTTTGGATCATTTCGATTATTGGCGCTTTTAATCTTTCAAGATTTTTAATCATCGTTTTTATTTCATTTAAATATACTTCTAAACGGGGCTCATCGACTAATTTTTTTGAGATCATCTCTTCAGTCATTGATGATAAAGGTATTTCTCCCAAGTCTTCTAATACTCTATGTATTAAAATTCCTAAACGTTTTCTATCTTTACCTTTATCTTCATCAAACTGATAGTCATTAACGATACTGTATGATTGTTGACTTTTTTCATTTTGTTCAATACTATTTAAGATCGTAGGACTGATATACTTTTTCCATTCCAGTTCATTAAGTGCATAAACGGTATCAGGAATTTCAAAACTTTTGTCTTGTTCAGTAGTAAATTGTTTTGTAGAAATAGAAGAAGTGATATGCTTACTTAAGGAAACCGGTGTAATAAAATCAAGATACTTCTTGACAGGTGAATCACTTTCAAGATTCCAAACATCGTCTTTTCCACTCTCTCTTAAAATATCACATGCTATAAGGGCATTCCTAAAAGGAGCATTTTTAGAGCTTTTCGATGGTTTAGAATAGCTTAACACCAATTCTTTTTCTGCTCGGGTAAAAGCCACATACAATACTCGCTTTTCTTCTTCGAGCTCTTTTGATCGCTCAATTACAAGCATGTTTGAGTAATCGGAACCAGAGATTTCTTCAATAGGGTCCTTTAAAGCAATTTGATTTGTTTCATGATTCACTAACAAATTTGGTTTTGACTGACCCGCATGATTTACATAACCCAATTCAGGCAAAATGACAATAGGGAATTCCAAGCCTTTTGATTTATGAATGGTCATAACCTTTACTACATTGCTTTTTTCATTATCAACTGAAGCTTCACCCTCATTACTCTGCTCCATGCCCTCAATGCCTTTTAGAAAGCGTCTTATGGATATTTCATTATCAAAATGCTGTGCATATTCTACGAATTTCTTTAAATTTAAAAGTCTTCTTGTTGGGTTTGACAATTGTGAAATAATAAATTCATAATCAAAAATCTCAATGATTTCTCTAACCAATTTTGAAGGATTGATTAGATTTGCCTTATTCCCTAGCAGTCTATAATGTTGATAAAAATAATTTTTTTCATCTTCATCTTTAGAATAAAGTTCCCAAGCTTTCAATAAAGATCGCTTATCTCTTAATCTCAATTCAACTAACTCTGAATCTGAATAAGGGCTGATAAAACTTCTTAATAATACCAGTAAATTTTCGTCGTCAGAGGGATTAAATATTGCTTTTAACAGGGAAGTCAAAGTCACAATTTCAGGTTTTTTAAAAAAACCACGACTGCCATTAACATAGAACGGTATTTTGTGTCTTTTAAATGCATCTTCAAGAATCTCTATTTTTGTCATCCGACGCATCAAAACGGCAATTTCTTTATAACTGCTTCCTTCAACAATTCTTTTTTTGATATATTGGCATATATTCTCACATTCTTCTTTAAAGGATTCAGCAATTGGTAATAATTTTACTGGTTCTTGAATTTTCTCCCCAGCCTCCGCTGATAATGCATCGTAGGTTATAGTATAAGACAAATCCGGTTTCTTAACAAAAATCGAAGGAAAAATTAAATTAAAGAAATCGATTAGTTCACTGTTCGAGCGATAGTTTTTAAATAATTCATAGATCTCATCTTCATGAAAAGTTTTTTCCGTTTGATTGAAAACACTTACATCAGCACCGTTAAAATAGTAGATTGATTGTTTAGGGTCTCCGACAAATACAGTTTTATTATCATGATGACTCAAAAGATCTACAATTTCCTTTTGCTGTTGATTGGTATCTTGAAATTCATCTACAATGATACATTTAAAACGATTGCGTAACATTCTTCTTAAATCTTCTTCACGTTTAAGTAGAGCAATGACTTCTAATAAAAGCCCATCATAATCTAGTTTGTTGTCTCTTTTATTTTTTTGATGATAATTGGATGCCATCTCTTGAAAAGCCATTTTAAATTCTGGTAACAAACGCCTGATTATTGTTCCGCTTTTTCTATCATCTGTCTTGGTTTTAAAAGACTCCAAATCAACCTTCTTTAGTGAGAATTGTTCTTTTTCTAATGCCTCCTGAAAGAGTTCTAAAAGATTGTCATACCGGTATAGGAAAGCTAATTCTTTTATCTTCTTAAACCTGGTTGAACCCCCGGACTGATTGAAATAGTTTTTTATGATATAGTTTATTCTGTTCTTTTTTTCAGCTTCGTCTATGATTTCAAACATAGGATCAATTTGAGACTGCAAAGGAAATTCCCGAATTATTCTTGAACAAAAGGCATGTAAAGTGGATATCCAAGCATAATTCATACGTTTTTGAAGCTTTAACAATTGCTTTTTTTGAATACCGGTTGACTCATCTGTAAAATCCTTGATTCTTTTCTTGATCCTGTCCTTCATCTCTGTTGCAGCCTTTTCGGTAAATGTGATTGCAAGTATGTTTTTTACATCAAACTGTTTGTATAAAAGTAAAGTAAAATATAATTCTGTAATAGTACGTGTTTTGCCGGTACCGGCACCCGCTTTAACAAAAATGTCGCCATCGCTTTTAATAATAGAAATTTGTTGTGCGTTCAATGTCTCTTTCATGATTCATCATTTCCTTTTCGCATTTCGCATATTCCAGTTTTCTGATGAGGACAACCATAGCAATTTACCTTTTCTTTGTTATTGAAATCACCTTTAAAAACCTGATCAATTTTTGCTCTTATCTCACCCAATAATTCTTGAAATGAAAATAATTTATCTTTTCTCGCATCTTTGTTAATATATAAATCATCTTCTGTATTATATGTTAAACACAATCCCGTGATCTTCTTTTTTTTGGATATTATAGGTAAAAACGCCATACCTTCTGGTAACTTAAAAAGCTGACTGGCTGCATAAGCATACATCATCAATTGATGAGAAGAATTTTTGTTCGCACTGCTGTCAGAACGCTTATAATCATAAATAAAAAAATCACCCGTTTGATTCATATCCAATCTATCTATCTTTCCTACAAAGTATATGTCTTTATCATTAAGGAATTTTATTTTATCTTCTCGAGTGATTTCTATCTCAAATTTTTGAGGAATAAAAATAGATACCCCATATTTTTCAGGATCGGGATTAGAAAAAACATATTTAGAATTGCGATATTTCCACAAAAAATCTTGAATGAGCTTCGTAAAAAAGGTTACCTCTGCTTCATACAAAACTCTCTCAGGATGAAACATTTTAGCTTTAATCTCATTTTGAATGATTCCGACAACTATAGTGTTGAAAAAAGAGTTAAATTCAATCTGTTCTAGATTTTCCAAGAGTTGATTTTTCATAGCCAAATCGTTAAAAACAGCATGCAGTATAGAATGCAGAATTTGACCTTCTACAAAATAATCAAAACCTTCCTTTTCCTCTAAAGTTGTTCTTACCTTAAGAATATACTGGTAAAAAAAATCCTGAAAGCACTTTTTTAGAACTCCGAATTTTGAAGCACTTAAGGTGTCTCCAAATAATTGGGAAATCAACGATTGATTTTCAATAAAAAAAGCAGATTTGTTATTCTTTTTCAGTATTGATATTTTCTTTTTGATCTTTTCCCAATCATACCCGAATTTTAAACATAAGTTGATGAATTCCTCACTAGACAAGTTTACTTTATCGAGTTTTGATATCAGATAATCTTTTACGGAATACTCTTCAAGATAATTAATTTTTTCAGTTTCAATAAAAAGTTCTTCTTCATTTTCTTGAGATTTGTCCATAATCTTTAAGAAACGCTCAACATAAAAAGAACGGTTGAAAGGAACACCGTTAATATCGCCTTGAGGATAAACAAAATAAGCTTTTTTCTTTGTTTTTCTCAAAGATAATAGAAAATCTCTTTCTTCTCTTTTTATATAAGTATCAACAAAAGGCGTATCTTTTATAATAAGTAAATCATAAACCTTATTAATAACAATTTTGGGATAATTGCTTTCAAGGAAATCAGCGTATATTCTTATATCCGTTTTTCTGTATCTTGAGGATTCCAGATCCATAATCAAACATTTATTTTCTATAAATTCACTACTATGAAGCTTTTTATTTTCCAGGAAAATGTTTAAACACTTCCAAAATTCAGTTGGCCTGATATGGGGATTCTTTGTTTTTTTAGTTATCACAAAAAAATGTTTTAAGGATGGTAAAATATCGTCAAAATAAACTTTAATAGCAGATTCTTCAAAAGCCTCTTTCGATATTAATCCCTTTTGAACAAGTCTATCATAAATAAATTCCATATACTCAAAATACTCACTAAAATCCCTTTTCCGCATAGAAGAAAATAACTTGCCTAAAGTAGCAAAAACATCATCCAGAAGTGCTTTAACTTGTTTAATATTATCAATGGTTTCTTTATTTTTTACCACCATATCCAACTCTTCTTCGATGGTGTAAGACTGAGCTTTAATTCTTTCCTGTACAAATTCTTCATAGCGCTTTAATTTGTTATCCCAGCTTTCTTTTCTGATCTTCAAAGTGGCAAATCGATATGAATCTACTTCCGAAAAACTTTTTCCGTACCATAAACCTGCTTTCTCAAAAATTTCTTGAAGGGTAGCAAAAGATAAGTCATTAGTATCGATAAAACCCGATTCAATAAAATTAAGTATCATCTCAGGTTCGAATCCACTATAGAAAACTTTAAAAGGGAGAATCATTCGGTTAATATTGATACTGTCAAGAATAGAAACATCGCCTTCAAAACGATATGGAATTCCCATATTGTCAAATACTCGTGAAATGGACACCCCATTTTTTTTGATATCACGAGTAACAACCCCAATTTCATCTAAAGGTATTTTCTTTTTTAAAACCAGATTTTTAACAATAGCACCAATTAACCGGTATTGATTCTGGGGATTTGTTGTTTTTGCAAAAAAAATCGGGAAATGTTTAATTATTTCTTTTTGATTCAGGATATTCTTTTTGAAATCTTCTTCAAGAAAACAATCACAAAGCTTGTCAATCAATGTTGGGTTTGAATTATCTACGGTCATGGTTTTTATTTGACACTTCTCTTTATTAATTCCATTTTGAAATGATTTAAGAAATGTGACAAAAGAAGGCTCTTCAATTTCCCATTTCAAATCCGTCGGCATAGTTAAATATACTTCTGAAAATTGGGGAATAAAAACAAACAGAAAATCTCGAATGGGCTTTGGAAAATCGTTAAAACCATCGATGAAGAGAAATTTTCTGTTATCATTTAAAGTGTAATTACCTTCAACAATCAATTCTGCCATTAACCGATAAGCATCATAAGTAGAAAACATATTTTTTTCATCAAGCAATTTTCTAAATTTTGCATATAACCCGGCAAACATTTTAATCAAATCATCTTCAGTACCATCTGCATCAGCAAAAACATTTTCTGGGTCTTGTTCATTGACCACACTAAAATATGAAAGAAATAATTCAACGATACCAATACCGGAACTGAGAAGTTCCTTTAATTCGCTATTATCAGCTAAGACTTCAAGGACAAGCGCAGAGAGCATTTCCCGGTCAACATGAACTTTATTAGGATAGTATTTCATTAATTCTTCCACTACAAACTGATTGATAACTTTGAAATTACTGTTGAATATAGCATCAGCCTTTTCAATATACCTTTCACGAAAATCGTGTAAAAAACCCCCAGATGAACCAAGAAAGAAATAACTCATCGCACCATACTTTTTTTGTTTTTCAAATAGCTTATCAATAACAAATAATGTTTTATCAACTCTTTGAGGACCCTTTAAGATATGGATAGTAGTCATTTATCACCACGCTTTAATAACATAATATTTATCTCAACATTGTAAGTTTTACCCTTTGTTCTCTTTTATATATCATGAATTAATATTTCAACGTACAGATAAACAATTATAGCACAAACCTTTTAATAGTTTTGAGACAACACGGGAAATTTACCAATGATTATCTGTTGATATCCAACTCTCTAATATTGATTAATTTTCATGAATTTGTTTTCAAATAACTTGAAGTCGAAGCTTATGATAAGATTTTTCAAGTTTTATTTATCATGGTATAATTAATAGTACATAAAACAAAAAAGGAGGATTTATTATGAAAAAACTGTTCGTTTTAACTCTTGTTGTACTGATGAGTGTTTCGTTATTTGCTGTAACGTCTCATTTAACAATTTTGTCTGTAAATGACACCCACGGACACGCATGGCAGGACGGAGAAATCGGAGGTTTTGCAGGTGTATCCGCAGTTGTTGATGCAATTAAAGCAGAAGTTGAGGCATGTGGTGGTAATGTATTAGTTTTACATGCAGGAGACTACAACACGGGTGTCCCGGAGTCTGACCAGTTGGATGCAGTTCCTGATATTGTTGGAATGAACATGGTTGGTTTTGATGCTGTAGTACTGGGAAATCATGAATTTGATAAAAACAGGGATGTTCTTATGAAACAAATGGATTTACTTGAAATGCCCGTATTAAGTGCAAATATTGTTGATGAAAATAATGAACATCCGGTCACACCCTATGTGATTTTTGAGTTCAATGATATTTCTGTTGCGGTTTTAGGTCTTACTACTGAAGAAACGGCAATACTGGAACCTATTTATCTTGATAATTGGAAATTTGCAAATGCCATTGATGTCACAGAAAAATTATTACCAGAGCTTGAAGCAAACGCAGATATTATTGTAGCGTTGGCACATTTGGGTTATCAACCAGGATTGGATGATCCCAAAACAACTTCAAATGAATTGGCAGCAGCTTTCTCTCAAATTGATGTTATCGTTGATGGACACACTCATACTCTGTTTAAAAAGCCTCCGGTAATTAATGACAGTATCATTGTTTCAGCTGTGGATTGGAATAAATTCGTTTCAAGACTTGACCTTACGATCGTTGATGGTGAAGTCGTTGATCATCAATGGGAACTGATTCCTTTAGAAAATGTTGAACCACAACCAAAAGTACAAGCAGCCATGAATTATTTCTTAAAACAGGGCGATGAAAAATTAAATGAAGTAATTGGTGAAACGGAAATTTTACTAAATGGAGAAAGAGCAGATGTACGTTCAAAGCCAACCAATTTAGCCAATATGATTTCAGATTCTATTAAATGGAAAACAAATGCCGATATTGCACTGCAAAATGGTGGCGGTATCAGAGCTTCAATCCAAGCAGGAGATATTACTTACAGAGATATCCTCACGGTGCTTCCATTTGGCAATACCGTATATGTTATGGAATTAAAGGGAAGCGAAATCATGGAACTCATTAACTTTATGGTTACAATACCTGCCGGTGCAGGAGCTTATCCACATCTTGCCGGTTTAACATTCACTTATGAAAATGAACAGGTTAAAAATGTTCAAGTTAACGGTAAAGCCATCGAAATGGGTAAAGTATACAGATTAGCCACCAATAATTATTTAGCAATGGGTGGTGACGGATACGAAGTGTTGTCTAAAAATGGTGACAAAGGTTATGACACTGGTTTTGTTGCTGCAGACGTTCTCAGAGGTTATATAGATCATCTTGGAACTATAACTGAATACACATCAGAAGCAAGATACAATAGAAAATAAATTTAAGATTTTAATTTTCATAGGGCTCCGTTATAATAACGGAGCCTTTTTATTTTCTCCAATTTTTTTTGCAAGATAAATAAACGGTGTATCAAAAAGCGCCACTATCAATTTGAAAAGATAAGTGGTTAGCAATATCTCAAACCAGATATTCAAAGGAAATAGCCCCAAAAAAGCAATTATACAAAAGACTGCAGAATCAATCAACTGACTGACTAATGTGGATAGATTGTTTCTCAACCATAAATATTTGCCTTTTGTTTTTTCTTTCCAAAAATGAAATGCCCAAACATCGTGAAACTGAGATAATAAATAGGCTATTAAACTCCCTAATGCTATTCTAGGCATAAAACCAAATAACGCATTAAGATGTGTAGAAGCAAAATCTTCAGGAGCTGGTGTAAATAATAAAGAAAATTGCATATATAAAGTCATTATCAACAGACTTGAAAACCCAATCAAAACCGCTCGCTTTGCCTCTTTTTTTCCATACAATTCGCTGATAACATCTGTGGCAAAAAAAATGCTACCGTAAAGCACATTCCCCAAAGTTGCCGTTATGCCAAACATTTCAACTGTTTTCAGTACTTGTATATTGCAAATTATTATATTTGCAGCTATCAGCA
>Ga0272443_10002893_pt1 | contig 21094 bp, 15 predicted proteins | sample SSMAcet12_FD_193581 | JGI IMG/M metagenome (GOLD analysis project Ga0272443, IMG submission 193581) | Marine sediment archaeal communities from Little Sippewissett salt marsh, Falmouth, MA, United States - SSM-Acet-12 | ecosystem: Environmental > Aquatic > Marine > Wetlands > Sediment ... | reverse complement strand
CCCGGTATTCGGGTCATTGTAGACGACCTTGTCCACCGGAATCTCCAGGACCATTGCCGCGATCTTGCGGAAGGTAGTCTGGACACCCTGTCCCATCTCCACGTTCGAGACCAGAAGATCAACGCAGCCGTCCGCCCGCTTCCGCATCTTCACCACTCCCTGGATAATCGCCTGTTCGCCGTTCCCGGTGAAACCGCTGCCGTGATTGAAGAGTGACAGGCCGATCCCCCGCCATCTACCGGGAGTATATTCACGGGCCTTGCGGCTGTAACCGGACATCCTGTCCACCCGCTCCAGCATCTCCGGCAGCTTCACCACTTCGTGGATCCTGCCGTTGGTTACTGTCAGGCCGCCCTTTTCAATTAGATAGTCCTTCTTGAACTCCATTTCGTCCCTGTCCAATTCCCGGGCGAGGTGACTCATGTGCATCTCCATGGCGAAGATGCCCTGCGGAGCACCGAAGCCCCTGTATGCATCGGAGGGAACGTTATTGGTGGCGATCGATCTGCCCCGGATCTTCACGTTCGGTATGTCGTAGACACTGTTGACGGAGAAGACCGCCCGTTGCAGTACTACCATCGAGCAGCTCTCATACGCGCCGGCGTTGATTTTCACGTCGATGTCCATTCCCAGGATCTTCCCTTCGGCATCGAGGGCCGTTCTGAAGATGACTTCACTCGGATGACGCTTGGGGGTGTAGCTGATGTCCTCTATCCGGTCGAAAAAACATCCTATCGGTTTGCCGATTTTGCGGACAGCAACCGCCAGAGGTGTTGCTATTACATCCGGATAGTGTTCCTTGCCTCCGAAGGCGCCTCCTGTTACGGTCTGTTGAACCCGTATCTCTTCTTCAGAGGTTCCCAGAGCCCCGGCAACGGCGTGGCGAAGATAGAATGGACACTGTCCCGAGAAGTAGACTTCAAGATTCCCGTCCTCCCCGGGCCTGGCAACCATTCCCTGGGGTTCCATGTAGATGTGTTCCTGGTAACCCGTCTCCACCCGGTCCTCTAATACGCGGGCGGCTTTCCGGAAGGCTCCTTCGGGATCGCCTTTGGTGAGATGATAATCCGAATAGATATTGTCCCTGCCGTGAATGGGGCCGCCCTTCGCTTCAATGGCTTCCAGAATGGTAAAAGCGGGGGTCCCCTTCCGGTACTTTACCTTGACACGGTCGCGGAGGCGGTTGAGCTCCCCGCGGTCGGGGCCGACCAGAAGTCCGATAGTCTGCCCGATGAAGCGGACTTCACGGTCGGCGAAAACCGGCCAGTCATCGGTGATCATCTCGATCCGGTTCCTTCCTTCAGGGGGAATGTCCCGTGCATCTACGTAGGAATATCCGTCGGGCAGATCCGGTACTTCGACGTCGAGAATCTCGGCCCGGGCTTCTTCGGAGCGTACAGTCCTGGCATACAGCATTCCTTCGAATGAGCGGTCGGCTATGTAGCGTGCGCTGCCGTCGGCCTTGGCTCTGGCGTCCACCCTTCTGATGGCGGTGCTTATCTGGCTTTTCATAAATCTTCCCTCATCGATGTTTCCTCAATGGTATCTCTTATAAAATGTAATGACGGATCCCCGCATGTCAAACAAAAACTGTTACCCGCTGTTCAGATGCACGCAGCTTCCCTTCCAGCCCTTCCTGCCGGCCGAAAAACCCGGCCTCCTCTATATGTAGGCCTCTTCTAGATAGCGGCCTCCTATAGATCCAGGTCGATGAAACATCCCTGCCTCATGCCATCTCAATTCCGCTGAGAGACCCCATTCCGCTTGACCATCCCCTCCCGCTTCAGATCTCCGTTCCTTCGAGCACGAAGGGCAGAGCGGCATAGAATGCGCTGCAGATCTCGAGATCATCGACCCGGTTGACTTCGTTCGGGGCATGGGCCTGGTCTTCATCTCCGGGTCCGAAACCGATAGCGGGTATCTTGTGCCGTCCGGTGGTCGCAACTGCATTGGTGGAGAAGGTCCACTTGTCGACGACCGGCTCCTTGTTGAAAAGCCTGCGGTACGATAGTACTCCCTTCTGCACGATCTCATGGTCCTCAGGTATCTTCCAGGTAGGGAAGTAGAGCTCCTGAGTGTAGTCGGTCTGCTTCCAGCCGCGTTTATCGTACATCGGCATCTCGACTTCGATCTGGTCTTCACTCTCGCCGATAGCCCCGGATATGTACTTCTTCACCTGGCTGATAGCCAGATCCTTATCTTCGCCCCATGTGAGACGGCGGTCGAGGTAGAGCATCGCCTGGTCGGGGACAGCGCACTGGCTCGGTCCTTTTACACTCATCTGGGAGACGACGATGGTACCCTTGCCCAGAAAGTTGTCTTCATCAGGCTGAAGGTCCTTGTTGAGCTGTTCCATTGCCAGGGCGGCCCGGGCAGCCTTGTAGGCGGCGCTCTGCCCCCGTTCAGGGGCCGATCCGTGACTGGAGACTCCCTTCAGCCGCACGATCATCTCCATTCGCCCCCGGTGTCCGCGATAGATACGGCAGCTGGTCGGCTCGGTGGAGACGAAGAAGTCCGGCTTGAGCTTCTCTTCCTCGATCAGGTATTTCCAGCACATACCGTCGCAGTCCTCTTCCATGACGGTGAATGTGAAGTAGACGGTGTGCTTGCCGCTCTTGCTGTAGCCGAGGTCCTTCAGTATGCGGCCGGCGGTAATCATCGAAGCCGCCCCGCCCTTCTGATCACTGGATCCGCGGCCGTGGACAAGTCCTCTGCTGATTTTCCCCGAGAAGGGATCGAACTTCCACTGGTCAGGATCTCCAACCTCGACGGTATCGATATGGGCATCGAAGGCGATGGTTTTCGGGCCGTTTCCGATACGGCCGACGACGCTGCCGAGTCCGTCGATCCGAACTTCATCGAAACCGGCCTCTTTGCATATGTCCGCCAATCGCCGGCATATTTTCTCCTCGTCGCCGCTGTAGGATTTGATCCGTACCAGTTCCGACAGTGTCTCCGCCGTATAATCACGGTACTGTTTCGCTTTCTGCAGAATCTGTTCTTTCAATAACATGTGTGTAAAACTCCTTGTTGTTCCCTATTCGGGCAGATTGTTGATGGCATTCCATAGTTTCCCGGCGGCTTCCCTGCTCGCCGAGAATATCTCTTCCGTATCGAAGGGGAAGGAACGGTCTTCATATACAGCTCTTCCGTCCACGATTACGGTTCTGATGTCCGTCGAAGTCATTCCGAAGGCCAAATGGCCGGCAATGTTTTCCGGCATGATCGGCGTCGGCGGCAGATAATCCGTTATGACTATATCAGCGGTGTATCCCTTCTCGATACGTCCGTAGTGTCCGCCGAAGTACCGTTCGAGAATCCGGTTCCCCCCGGCCAGGTAGCGGAGAAAATCGTCGGGAGAGAGCGGGCCCCGGGCATCCTGGTGTTTGAAGTAGGCGAACTTGTACTCCTCAAACATATTAGCCCCGATACCGTCGGTTCCGATGGCAATATTTTTATATACAGGAAGGAGATGGTTGTAGCCTACCCCGTTGTTCATGTTGCTCTTCGGATTGTGAATCAGGAAGGCGTCGGCTTCGTTGATGAGCTCCGCGTCCTTCCGTGATAGATGTACACCGTGGACGATTATGGCTTTGTCGTTCAGCAGGCCGAATTCGGCGAGCCTGTCCATCAGGTCCCGGTTGTAGTGGAGGTGCGAGTATGAAACATCGAATTTACCCTCCCCGGCATGGACATGAAAACCCCGTCCGGTCTTCTCAACAACATCGGCGATCAGCTTCAGGCCCTCATCCGGTATGGTGAAGGGGGCGTGTCCTCCGACGGCTGCTTCCACTAGGTGGGACTGTCCGCCGCATTTCTCCTGTTCAGCCTGTTCGGCGAATTCGAGGTTCTCCTCGATCCCCGCCAACATACCGTCGCGGCCGTTCCGATCGGTCACCTCGTAACAGGTCATACCGCGGAGCCCCGTTTCGATGAAGCCCTTCTTCACCGTCTGCAGGCTTCCGCGGATGCAGCCGGGACTGGCGTGATGGTCGACTACCGCGGTGGTCCCCGCCTTGATCGCTTCGATGGAGTTGATGAGGGACGAGTAGTACAGCGTTTCTTCATCCAGGGCCCGGTCGAGCTTCCACCAGAGGTTCCTCAGCACCGACACGAAATCGGGAGTGGGTCCTACCTTGGCGATCATTCCACGGGCCAGGCCGGAGTAGTAGTGATGGTGGCTGCACACCAGGCCGGGAAATACAACTTTGCCGGATGCATCGATGATTTTCGGTGAACCGCCTTTCTCAGGGTCCCCTGCAGGAGCCCCTGAGGATCTGTACGCTTCACCGGCATTCGAACCGACGGCGGCTATCCGGTTGCCCTCGATGACTATATCGACTCCGTTCAGTACCTTCGGAGGGTAGAACTGAAGGGCGGTCGCATTTTTGATTATCAGCATATCGGCTCCTCTACAGCTCCACTTTTCCAAGCAGATAACCGTGTTTGTGGATTATGGTCTCGATGAGAACTGCCGCCCGGGGATCCATGATTCCGCGCGGTACGGTACCCTCATCGCCGATCTCCGCGGTTTTCACCTGTCCGTTCCATCTCGCCTGGAGCTTCCCGTCCTTCAGGAAAAAACCGGGGTTCTGCGAGGAGATAAAATCCTCCTCAGTATTGAACAGGGTGAACTTGTCGCGGTAGGGCCTGCCTTCCCACGGGCAGAAGGTCTCGCAGTTACCGCACTCGTTGCAGAATGCGTCGATGTGGACGATCTGGTATCCCTGAGCGAATCCGGCATCTTCCGGCACCGGGACAACGATATTGGCCCGGTTGGGACATACCTCTACGCATTTGTTGCATATATAGGAACACTGCAGGCATCTGTTCGCCTCATGACGGGCAAAGAGTTCATCCGAACCCGCAGCCTTGATACTCTCCATCCGGATCAGTGCCCCCTTCCGCGGCAGCACCTCCCGCTGCATTATTTCGGAATTGAACTGCGGTACCCTGCTGATTCTCTTCCAGGCAGGATTTTCCTTGCGGGTGATGGCATCCGCCGCCTTTCTTCCTGATGCTATACACTGTACCACGGTAGACGGACCAGTCCGTGCATCCCCACCCAGGTAGACATTCTCGAGCTTCGTTTCAAGGGTCTCTTCATCCACTTCCGGCCAGCCGCCTTCTCCGATGGGGATTCCGAAGGCTTTCAGCGCACCGGTATCGACCATTTCACCTATGGCCGATATCAGGATGTCCGCCTTCATCTCTTCCGTTTCATCCGTCGGAACCGGACGCGGCCGGCCGCTTGCGTCGATGTCGCCCAGCTGCATGCGCCGTACCGTCAAATTCCCGTCGTTGTCGATTTTTTCCGGAACGGAGAGAAAATGAAACTCCACTCCGTCGGCAACTGCGTTTTCATACTCTTCAAGATCGGCGGGCATCTGCTCGAGGCTGCGGCGGTACAGGACCGTGACGCTCTTCACGCCGGGTACCGTACGAGCTGCGCGCGCACTGTCCATGGCGGTGTTGCCTCCGCCGACGACGACGACGTTTTTCCCGAGCTGTACATTCTCCGGTGTGTTCCGGTAATCCCAGAGGAAATCGAGAGACCTGATGACCCTGTTCCTGCCCCCTTCGACCTGCAGAGGATTATCCTTCTCAGCGCCGATGCCGAGAAAGATGTACGTGAACCCCTGCGACACCAGGTTCTCCCGAGTCAGGTGCGGATCGCAGCCGAAGCGGAATTCCACTCCATGGTTCCTGATGAACTCCACGTCGCGCTCGATGGTCTCAACGGGCAGACGGAAGTGGGGAATGACATGCCGCACCACTCCGCCGGCTGACTGGTGCTTCTCGAATACAGTTACTTCAAAGCCTTCACGAGCAAGGAAATACGCAGCCGAAAGACCGGCGGGTCCCGCCCCGACAACGGCTACCCGATGCTTCGTCCTTTTATCCGGAGAAGACCATTTTTCCATATAGTCCTTCCAGCCGTTCTCCGTTGCCACACGCTTCATCTCACGGATCATGACCGATCCATCGTAGTCGAGACGGGTACAGTTGTACATGCACTGGTGATCGCAGATGTAGCTCGTGATATTCGGGAGGGCGTTCTTTTCGTATATGACATCCAGAGCTTCCGCATACTTTGCATCGCCGAGCAGCCGTATGTATTCCGGAACATCCTGACCGATTGGACAGGCCGCCCGGCAGGGAGCGGCATAACAGTCGAAGACCGGAAGAGAGTCGTCCATGGATATAACATCGGTACCGCGGAACTGTTTCCGGCTGTAGTCGGCCTGGAGGGACTCCTCTGCGAGTGCGCTGACAGCATCCGTATCGACTCTTCGGCTCCCCTCATCCCACCCGCCGGATGTCTCCGCCTTCAGGGCCATCTCCTTCAGTCGGATGTAACCGCCGGGCTTGAGCAGTTCGGTTGCCGCGGTGATGGGTCTGATTCCGGCGGCGAACAGACTTCCCGCATTGAAGGCGTTCGCTCCGCCGGCATATGAAACGGGTATCTTTCCATCGAACTCCCGGCACAGTCTGGCCGCGAGATTGATAGTCAGGGGATAGAGGGCCCGGCCCGACATATACATATCGTCTCCGGGAAGCACTCCCTGGTCGTTGATGGAACCGAGGGTATTGGAAAGTTTGATCCCGAATTGTCTTCCGTTCCGCGCCGCTGTCTCCATCAGCCGCCGCAACATGGCAACTGCGTCGGCATACTGCAGATCATGGGAGAATGACTCCTCGCTCAGGTGGAGATAACCGTAGCCGAGGCGGTCGAGAATGTCTCTGACCGTTCCATATCCAAGCAGAGTCGGATTGAGTTTGAGGAAAGTGTCGATCCCTTTTTCCTCCAGGAGATACCTGCAGATGGACTCCTGCTCCTCCGGCGGGCATCCGTGCATGGTCGAAAGGGTGACCGAAGGGGAAATGCACGGCGATATACCCTCTGAGATTCCCCGCAGAGAAGGCAGCTTCTCTTCCAGCACATCATCATGGGGAATCGGCTCCTCCACCGCCAGTATCTCTTCGAGTTCACGCTTGTAACGCTCGAAGAGGGGATGCTCCGATGCGTCGGTCAGGCTGTTGATGAAATAGTCCATCTTTGGGGTCCTGATCCCCTCCAGATCGTAGCCTACGCTCATGTTGAATATAAACCCGCGCTGCGAAGAGTCTACCCGAAGATCGAACAGTGCTTCTAACAGGTACAGCGCGAACCATGCCTTGAGGTATTCATCATAGGCCTTCTCGAGGGTGAACTCGGTCGACCATTCGGTATTGTATCCCTCGTCTCTCGCGTCTATGCAGGGCTTCTCGATCTCAAGGGTATCGAGCTTTTGTACCGTCTTCAGTTCGACGAAGCGTCCTCCGGACAGATAGGCGGCGACGATGTTCTGGGCCAGCTGAGTGTGCGGTCCGGCGGCCGGTCCTACGGGAGTGTCACAGAACTCGCTGAAGACCTGAACACGTGATCGGTTCTGTTTCCTGAAAAAATGGATTGAATCGATACCGAAAACGCTCTTCTGCGCCGCATACTCCTGAAGAATTCTGCGGACCAGAGACTTGAACGGTACCGGACGCATTGTGTCACCCATGGTTCCCTCCGGTTTGGTCTTTGGATTATTGTATCCTGTATAGTGCAGCTGTCAACACGTTTCTGCAACATTTTGCAACATTTCTACTGTCCTTTGGGTTGACGTATGCCCCTATTTGTATTATAGAAGCTATATTACAAAGTGCCACATTTCACATGAAAGGAAGCCACATGATAAACCTGCATATTAATAACGACATTCGTGAAAAAAACATTCAGCGCTGCCGTGAGCGGGGAATCATTTACCCCACTTTTGCCCAGATGAAGGACCCTTCCCTTATACCTGAGGAGATCCGGAAGAAACTGAAGGAGATCGGACTCTGGGACATCAATGCCCTGAATCTGTTTCGCATCACCTGGAAAAATGAACCGACCCGTCACGGCGGAACCTTCGGCGGCGTGAATTACATGGAAATTCCCCGGGAGATCACCGGCACGAAGGCCCGTATCATCGCACTGGTCGGGAAATGGTTTCCCACCGGCGCCCACAAGGTCGGCGCGACCTACGGCTGTCTGGCCCCCGCCCTCGTGTCGGGGAACTTCGACTCAACCAGCCAGAAGGCCGTATGGCCTTCAACCGGCAACTACTGCCGTGGCGGTGCGTACAACTCGGACCTCCTGGCTTGTGATTCAATCGCAATACTCCCGGAGGAGATGAGTACCGAGCGGTTCAACTGGCTCAAGAAAGTCGCCGGGGAAGTGATCGCCACTCCAGGCTGTGAAAGCAACGTGAAGGAGATCTTCGACAAATGTCACGAACTGACAGCGGAAAGGGGCGATAAGATCGTCATTTTCAACCAGTTCGACGAGTTCGGCAACTACCTGTGGCACTACGAAGTGACCGGGGAAGCCATCGAAGAGATAGTCGGCTCGGAAGTCCCTGATCCGGCAAACTTCAAGGGATACGTTTCATCTACCGGTTCAGGCGGTACCCTCGCCGCCGGCGATTATCTCAAGCAGAAGTATCCTCACCTGAAAATCGCCGCAGGTGAAGCACTGCAGTGCCCAACCCTGCTGCGCAACGGCTTCGGCGGACACCGCATCGAGGGTATCGGAGACAAGCACGTACCCTGGATCCACAACCTGCGCAACACCGACATGATAACCGCCATCGACGACAACGACGCTATGAATATAATGCGCCTTCTGAACGAACCCGCCGGCAGGGAGTACCTGGTTTCACAGGGCGTACCGCAGGCATTCATCGAGCAGGCTGATCTGCTGGGAATATCCGGAATCGGTAATCTTCTCGGCGCCATCAAGATGGCGAAGTACTATGAGTACGACGAAGAGGATGTAATTGTCACCGTTCTGACCGATTCGATGGAGATGTACGAATCGAGAGTCACCGAAATGACCGCCAAACACGGTCCCTTTACTCCCGTCAACGCCGCGCAGATACACTTCCAGGCCCTCCTTCATCAGGGAACCGACAATCTGCTCGAGCTGCGGTACGAGGACCAGCGGAGGATCCACAACCTCAAGTACTATACCTGGATCGAACAGCAGGGCAAGGAACTCGATGAGCTGAATGCCCAATGGTACGACCGTGATTACTGGACAAACATTCAGAAGCAGACCCCCGAAATCGATGCTCTTATCCAGGAGTTCAACCGGAAGGTAGGGTTGATATAGATGCCTACAGCCGTAAAATTCCACTACACATGCAACGACTGCGGCCGCAGGTATGCCTCCGATGACATCATATACAGATGCCCCGAGTGCAGCGGAACGGAACAAGACGGAGAAATGCAGAAGGGGAATCTCCGCACGGTAATCGATCCGGAGTATCTGGCATCTCTGGGCAGGAAGGCGCACGAGGGACAGCCCCTTAGGCCTGCGGATTTCATGCCTTATCCCATACCTCAGGTTGAGACCTACCCGGTCGGCAACACTCCGCTCATCGGTCCCAAACGGCTGAGGGACAAAACCGGCTGTACCGATCTCTGGCTGAAGAACGACGGAATGAATCCCTCCGGTTCATTCAAGGACCGTGCGAGCCAGCTCGTAGCAGCCCAGGCCCTCCACTACGGTATTCCGACCGTCACCCTCGCTTCCACCGGCAATGCAGGGTCCGCCATGGCCTGCGCAGGGGCGGCCTACGGCCTCGAGATCGTACTCTTCGTACCCCACACCGCCCCGCAGAACAAGCTCCTGCAGTCGGTCCTCTACGGCGCGAAGGTAGTTCCGGTCCGGGACACCTACGACACCGCATTCGGCCTCAGTCTGGAATACACTGCCCGCCACGGCGGCATCAACCGCAATACGGGTTACAATCCCATGACAATCGAGGGGAAAAAGAGTATCTCCATCGAACTCTTCCGGGACCTGGGCGGTACGATGCCCGATGTCATCTACGTGCCGGTGGGCGACGGAGTGATATATTCCGGAGTCTACAAGGGGTTCTCCGACCTCCGTCTCGCCGGTTTGATCCCCAGGCTTCCAACTATAGTGGCTGTGCAGTCGACCCGCAGCAACGCCATTGCATCCTCCTGGAAAAATAATGTGTATCGGACAATACCATCCGCCTCAACTTCAGCGGATTCCATCAGCGTTGCCAGTCCGGCAAACGGCCGCATGGCGATCGACTACATCAGGGAATCCGGTTCATGGGCGACGCAGGTAACGGATGAGGAGATTACCGCCGCTCAGCTCGAGCTTGCCGCCGATGCGGGAACCTTCGCTGAACCCGCCGCCTCCGCTGCCTACGCGGGTTTCAAAGCAGACCTCGACGCGGGCCGAATATCCGAGAAACAGAAAATCGTCATTCTCCTGACCGGAATAGGTTTCAAGGATATGCAGGCTGTCACCTCCTCGGTTTCGGTTCCGCCTGCAGTAGAGCCGAATATGGAAGCGGTTGAAGAGTTCCTGAAGATATAGTTATGCTCTGCCGCCGGAAGGACACCCCATTGACAGCAGCCTGCTTCGTATCCCTCCGATAAAAAAAACCGAACGGCGATGCTGCAGCGGCAGCATTACCGTTCGGTCAAACAAGGAGGATTATACGCAGTCTAAACGTTGATCTGACGTTTACTGGACTGCATCTTCCGTTCAAGATAACCAGAATATCTCGTCAGCGGAACGAACATCACAATGTAGAGGACCGTGACGAAGATAAGAGGCGACGGATTTGCCAGCAGGGCCTTCTGCGCAAGGGCCGCTTTCAGAAGCTCGATAATCGATATCGACGATGCGAGAGCCGTGTCCTTGGCGCTGGCTACATAATTTCCCACCAGCGGGGGAATGACGACCCGGAATGCCTGCGGCAGGATGACCAGCCGCATCGTCTGAATGGGGTTCAGCCCCAGTGCATGGGCGGCCTCTATCTGTCCCTTCTTGATTGAAAGGAATCCCGCACGGAATATCTCACTCACATAGGCGGAACTGTTGAGTCCGAGAGCGATAATTCCCGAGGTGATGGCGTTCAGCCTGATATTCATGAAGGGAAATGCATAGTAGATCACCATCATCAGTACGATGATCGGGATTGCCCTGAATACATCCACGTACAGTACGATGAAAAAATTCAGCACCGGATTGTTGAAGGAACGGAATACTGCGAGCAGCAGACCCAGTATAGTGCTGATCACCGCCGCAGCGATTGCAAGGAGAAGAGTTGTCCAGAAGCCTCTGATGAGGTACGGCCACGCCTTCTCGATGATCTCCCGGTTGAAGAACAGAAAAGTCATCTCGCTCCAGCGGGCGGTGGAATACTGGTAGTAAAGCCATCCTATCAGTACGAACAGACCGATTACTATGCCAGTCTTCAATTTATCCGGCTTCAACTCGTCGGTCAGAACGATCGCTACCCACGCGAGGGCCAGGACCAGATAGAGAGCGACAACCACGAGCTCGACGGGACTGGGTGTTCCTTTAGGTGGCAGTAAAACCGCCCCGTACAGAACAAGAAAGGCGAGGTAACTGAAAAGAAACTGGTTCCTTCGTACCAGCGGTATGTGACCGACCTTAGCCTTGACGTCCGCGAGACGGGAGGGGGTTCTCATTTGTTCGGTTTCCTGTGTCATGTATATTCCCACCTTCCTGGTCTACAGTATCTTACTGAGAAAATCCAGGGTACGCGCGTGCTGTGCGTTCTTGAAGATCTCTTCGGGAGTGCCCTCTTCGACTATCAAACCGTCGGCCATGAAGAGAATACGGTCCGCCGCCTCACGGATAAAGCCCATCTCGTGACTCACAACAATCATGGTCATGCCCTCTTTCGCCATGGTCCGCATGACGTCCAGTACCTCACCGATCATCTCCGGATCAAGGGCGGAGGTCGGTTCGTCGAAGAACATGATCTGCGGCTGCATCGCCAGAGCGCGGGCAATAGCGACCCGCTGCTGCTGTCCGCCCGAGAGCTGCTCCGGATAGGCCAGGGCCTTGTCGGAGAGCCCGACCTTTTCAAGAAGCTGCATACCCCGTTCGGTGGCTTCCTTATCGGAGATTTTCCGCACATGCATCGGTGCCAGTTTGATATTCTCGATGGAATTCAGGTGCGGGAAGAGATTGAAGCTCTGAAAAACCATGCCGATCTCGGTCCGGACCTTGTTTATATCGATGTATGGGGCCATGATGTCGATTCCTTCGACATAGATGTGCCCTGAAGTCGGCTCTTCCATTCGGTTGAGACAGCGGAGAAAGGTACTCTTGCCGCTGCCGGAGGGACCCATGATCGCGACCACCTCCGATCGCCTTACCTGTGTATTGATTCCCTTGAGAACATGCAGATCTTTGAAGTATTTCTGCAGATCCACAGTCTCTATCATTACGTCATTCTTGTTCATTTCAGCTTAACCCTCTTTTCAAGCATGTTTACGATCCGCACGAGTGGTACGAGGACGATGAGATATATGATTGCCGCTGCTATGAGCGGAGTCGGATTCGTTTTACTGGTGTACAGTTCCCGTGCACGTTTGAGCAGTTCCGGCGCAGCTACAACTGAAGCCACCGCCGTCTCCTTGAGCATCGCCACCAGGTTCCCCGTCAGGGGAGGTATAACCACCGGGATTGCCTGCGGCAGCACGATCATACGGATCGTCTGCCAGCGTGACAGGCCCAGTGAACGGGCGGCTTCTATCTGTCCGCTGTGGACCGATTCGATTCCCGCACGGAAGGATTCCGCGGCATAGGCGCCGTACCCAATGGACAGCGCGACTATGGTTGAGAGAATAGAACCGAAGCTTATTCCCGCATAGGGCAATGCGAAGAAGAGCACTACCATCACGACGATCATGGGGACCGAGCGGAATACATCAATGTAAATTTTCAGGAAAAAATTGAGGGTGTCGCTTTTGAATTGGCGCAGGATCGCCACCACGAGTCCAATCAGGACTGTACCGGCGGCGGAGATAGCAGCCAGTAAAAGTGTCACTCCCAATCCTCTGAACAGGATCCACCAGCTCCCTTCAAGTTTTTCCCAGTTGAAGAAAAAGTCGGCTACCTTGTCCCACTGTGCTCCTGAATAGTTATAGAAAAGCCACCCCAGCACTCCGATCAGGAGAAGGGCAACGATCATTTTCACCGCTTCCGACTGGTTCCTGTCGGCGAGTACATTCGCACTCCACGTCAGGATCAGTAATAAAAATAACGAGATACTCACAATCATTACGGCCGGCGCTGCGGCTTCACGGCCCGGCAGGAGAATCGCGTACAGGACCAGCAGCACAAACGTCGCCCATACGAAAGCCGGCCGGCGGATCACCTTGAACCACATCGGGTGGGTCCGCACGAACCTGTGTGTCTGGTCGCCTGTTATTTCATGTGTAGAATTCATATCCGTTCCAATCTGTGTTTTCGTTTAAAGATACCCGGCGGACTTGAGTCCGCCGGGTTTACTCAGTACACCTGCTGTTTACTATTTGATCGCGGGTTTTTCGTTGGGCATGTAGGGCCCGATTACGTTGATGGTTGAACTGTCTGCAGGGGGATCCACACCGAACCACTTCTTGTGGATCTCAGCCATGGTACCGTCCTTCTTCATCTCGTTCTGGTACTTGTTGAACTCATCCCGAAGAGGTGAACCCTTCTGGAATGCAAGGGCCTGACCAGCTTTGAAGGTAGGAATATAGAGATCCATCACCAGGCCTGAATCAGGATGATTCTTGATGTAGTACAGAGCAATGGGATCATCTACGACGACACCGTCGATACGGCCGGCTTCGAGGTCAAGAGCCGCATCTACCCAGTAGTCATAGCTCTTTATATTGTAGGGTCCATACTGATCCTGAGCTTCGAGGAGCCAGGCTTCGTTCAGGGATCCGGTATCGCTACCGAAGGTCTTTCCTTCCATCTCTTCGAATGACCTGATACCGTCTGCACGGGTCATGAGGCCAATACCGGAATCGTAGTAGGGATCGGCGAAGTCCATGACAGCTGCACGTTCTTCCTTGATCCAGATGGACGACATGGCGATGTCCCACTGGCCGGACTGTACACCGGTGAGCACGGTTGAGAAGGGAGCACCCTTGTATTCGATCTCGTATCCGGCGCGTTTGGCGAACTCTTCGAGCAGATCGGATTCGAAACCGGTCATCTTGCCGTCCTGGGCAAAAATCCATGGGGGATTCTCGCTGTTTACACCAACGACGATTTTCTTGGCTTTCTCAGCACCATCATCCTTCTGTCCGCCGGCATACACTGTCAGCGACACCGCAATCAAAAGAACCAGAAGTAGAATACCTCTCTTTTTCATAACACCTTCCTTTTCCTTATTAGATATTTAAACCTATTACTAGGCTTTTCCTCATTATACTCCACTTCTTCCAATATAGCCAGAAAAAAGTGAAGAAAATTGAACAGCGTTTCACGATGCGGCACCTATATAGCATTATCGCTGATATGCCGCATCGCTCCGCATAGTTCAATATTTATAACAACCGGCAGAATAATTTTCGAGCAGTACGCTGTTTAAACTATAGATAATAGATATCCATACTGCCAGTTTTTCCCTACTTTTTTTGCATCTTAGATATTCGGCGATAAAACCTCAGCCTATTTGATCTCCTGGTACCAGTTCTCGGGAAAACCATCCGCTTCTTCACCTTCTTCGAGTGTCGGCGCTATGACGTCTATTCCGGTTATTTCGGTGACGAAGAAAGCCATTACACCGGCTACCTTTGTCCCTTCTACAAGGTGACCGCCGAAATTGGGACAGTCCCAGGCTCCGCCCGATACGAAGTGCAGAGCAACGAACGTCTCTTCCTGCCCGTCGTATCCTTTCTTGATACCTATCATCCCGGCACATGTTAACAGCATCGAAAGATTTTCGACGGTAGCGATCTCTTCATGGTGCCAGTTGTCGAGATTCCTGGTGTCAGGGGCCCACATGAGGTACTTTGCCGGACGGAAAGCACCCATATACGCTGCGTGCACCTTTCCGAAACGGATGCCCTTATCGGCGGCGAACTTCGATATAGCTTTGAGCGGATCAGCGCCATCCGGCAGACGGACAAGGAACTCTCTTCCTCGGCCGGTCTCTACGAAGAAGTAATCTTCCGGCTTCTGTGCCGGCAATTCCCAGGGATTTTTCTTCATCTAAAACTCCTCTTACCTTATCATTTTAGTAAAATATTAATATCACTACTTAAAAGCAATAAAATTCCTTCAGCTTCACTTCTCATACTGTCCTCTGAGGGAGGGTACCGCCTTTCCGTACAGTCTCACTCCCTTTATTGCCTCCGGCAGGCCGTCAAGTTCGAGGATTCCCTCTCCGGGTCTTCCCAGCAGGTGTCCCTGCTCGCAGATAATCTTCCCAGTCTTGACAATACCGTACCGGTAGAGGAAGGAGCCCATACAGCCCGTAGCTGAACCGGTGAAGGGATCTTCACCTGCATTGTCGGGATCCATCAGCCGGGCAAAGGTATTTCCCTTTGGAGTAAACCCCTCGGGAGCGAAGACGAACATAACCTTGACTCCGGCCTTCTCAAGCAGCGCCTTCACTTTCGGACGATCCATCACAGCCTTTTTCACTGACACCAGTTTTTTCAGTGCAACCATCAGGAAGGGCACTCCGGTACTGACCACCTGGACGGGGACTCCCTCTATGAATTCCTCCGTATCGAGACCCATCAGCGGAGCCAGTTCCGCCGCTTCGACAGTGACGCCGAACTCGGGCGGCTGCTGCTGCATCCCGACGACCTCGATACTTCCGTCGCCTGCAGTGATCACCTCCACAGGAAGTACACCGATGTTGAATTCGAACTGCACCGTAGTTTTCTCACCGGCGGTCTTGATCTTGCCAAGCTGCGCCAGCAGGTAGGCAGTGGCGATAGTTGGATGACCGGCGAAAGGAACTTCACTCCGGGGGGTAAAATACCGCACTTTGAAATCAGCCTGTTCACTTTTCATGACGAAGGCAGTTTCCGGCAGATTAGTCTCCCGGGAAAGATTCTGCATTTCGGCATCCGACAAGCCGTCGGCTTCCGGAAAAACCGCACATGGATTTCCTTCGAAGGGTTTCGTGGTAAAAGCATCAATATAATAATAAGAATACATTTCTACTCCTTTTCGTAGGCAATCATCTCGATTTCCACGAGGGCATCTACATGGGGCAAGGCTGTCACGCTGACACATGAGCGTGTCGGCAGTGAAGCCGCGAACTTACTGCGGTAGACTTCATTCATTTCTCCGAAGTTACGCATATCAGTGAGGAATACCGTTGTTTTTACTGCATCGGCGAGTCCCAGACCATACTGCTGCAGTTCTGCCTCGAGATTATTTAAGATCTGAAGGGTCTGCTTCTTCACATCTCCCTTCGCTATCTCCCCGGTCTGTGGGTCCGTACCGACTTTACCTGAAATAAACACGAAGCTGCCCGCCTTCAGTGATGATGAAAATGGAAATTTTCCGCTCATTCCTCTCTCCCCTTCTATGTGTGTACTCTATACCCCATCGAAGCAGAGGCCCGCAGAACTCCCGCCTTGACAATTCGTGCCAGTTCGGGAAAATCCCTCTGCCGGATTCTGGTCGTCGGTCCCATGACGGTTACCGACGCGATAACGTTTCCGGCCTTGTCCCAGAGAGGGACGGCCACGCATCGGCCTCCGATTTCAGCCTCTTCGTCATCGACTGCGTAGCCCTGCTCCCTTATCTTCTGGATCTCTTTCAGAAGCAAATCGATCTCGGTAATGGTTTTCGGTGTTTTCGGTTCGAGGATTTTATCAGTTAGTATTCTCGCGATACGATCATCATCCATCGCGCTCATAAGAACTTTCCCGCCCGAGCTGACGTGGAGTTCAAGACTTTCGCCGATCCTCGGCTGTCCGCGGATAAGACTGTTGCTGACTACCTGGTCGATATAGACGGAATAATTGCCTTCGAGCACCATCAGTGATGCCGTTTCTCCTGTCTCATTCGATAGCTCAACCAGGAAAGGGTGTATCTGCTGCACCAGATTGAAGCCTCTTTCCGCGGCCCTCCCCAGGGCAATGAGCCCTAAGCCCAGCCGGTAACGCCTGGTAGCCTCGTCCTGATGAATAAGATTATGTTCTTTGAGCGTATTCATGAGACGAAGCATCGTACTCTTCGGAATCTTCATCTGACGCGAGATAGTCGCCAGATCGATGTCCTCTTCGATGGAGGATATGTTTTCCAGAATTCTTATTGCCTTATCAAGCGCCCGGACAGATGATGCCCGCTCATTGGCTGTTGAAGTTGCTGCATCCATTTTCTCATCTACCCTTGGGAAAAAATGAGGCGGAAGGCACTGTGGCAGCGCCTTCCGCCGAATCTCTATTTCATTGTTTTCATCAGATCGCGTCCGGTGTGAAATGCTTTCAGGTTCAGTTCGAGATATTTTTCCGGAACGAACTTCTTGATAGCCTCTTCCCAAACCGGGACTTCCACGTCGAGCAGCGATGAGAGCGCTCCGATGAGGATAACGTTAACGGTCTTCACCGCGCCGATCTCGAGGGCCTTTTCTGTGGCGTTGAATGCATACACCTTCTTCGCCGTCTTCTCGAGTGACGAATCTATAACGCTGCGGTCGGGATACTCCGCCAGTCCGCTTGAAACGGTCACCGGCGGTATTTTGTACTCGTTGAACACGACCGTGCTTTCGCTATTGAGATTTTCGATCTGCCGAAGAGCTTCAAGGGGCTCGAAGGCCAGCAGGTAATCTACCGTACCATTCATCGACATGGGAGCATGGACTTTTTCTCCCCAGCGTATATGGCTTATAACACTGCCGCCGCGGATTGCAAGACCCAGAATATCGGATTTCTTCGAATCGAAGCCGGCCAGCATGCCTACTTCAGCCATGATGTCCCCGGCCAGAACCGTGCCCTGACCGCCTACTCCTACTACGAGAAAATTTACATCTTTCATTCTGCCAAACTCTCCTTTCCGGCCTCTGGTGGTTCAATCGCCCCTACGGGACATACCTGGGAACACACGCTGCATCCATTGCAGAGTGTCGGATCGATGCTCGATTTGAATCTGCCGTTCTTCTCGTACTTCAGATCGGAGAGTACCACAGCCGGACAACCGACTCTGAAGCAGGTGTGACATGCAATACACTTGTCGGGGTTGACGGTAAAGGCGGGCTTCGGCTTTCTCGAAACGAAAATACACTCGCCTTTGGTGATGAGTACCGAGGGACCATCGTATTCGAGACATTCCTCGAATCCCCGCTTGACTTCCTTCACGTTGAAGGCATTGACGGTCTTGACCTTCTCGACACCCATGGCTCGTACCAGCGGTTCGATCTCGATCCTGCGCGCCGGCCGTTCCTTGGTAACCTGCCATTCCATACCCGGATGGTCCTGGTGACCCGTCATCGCGGTTGTACTGTTGTCCATAATCACCACGACGCCGCGGCTTCCATTGTGGACCATATTGACCAACGGCGGCATTCCGGAATGGAAGAAGGTGGAATCTCCGATGGTACAGACCCTGTTCTCAGGGATCTTGGCCAGAGACATTCCGTGCAGTACTCCCACACTGGCTCCCATTGCGCCCATTGTATGCTGTGCATTGAAGGGAGGCATGCTGCCGAGGTTGTAACAGCCGATGTCGCCCGCCACGGGAACCTTCAGCTGGTTCATCACGTAGAAACTCGAACGGTGGGGGCACCCGGGACAGAAAACCGGTGAGCGGGTCGGAAGCTTGGAAGTGAGCTCCTGCACTTCAGACTCAGCTGTTTTTTTCTCTTCGAGGATACCTGCCTTGGCAGCGAAGTCACGCATCCGGTCCGGAAGCAGCTCGTAGCAGGGAGCGAAGATATCCTTCCCATGTACTTCGATTCCGAGAGACTTGATCTGTTCCTCGAGAACCGGATCGAGCTCTTCTATCACTATCAGCTTGTCAACCTTGGAAGCGAATTCCCTGATCAGCTTGTCTGGAATCGGATTGATCATTCCGAGCCGCAGAACGGAAGCTTCCGGAAAGACTTCCTTTACATAGGTGTAGACTACCCCGCTGGTAATGATACCGATGTCGGTCTTGTTCCATTCGATCTTATTGAGATCGGATGTATTGGCCCATTCCTGGATATCGAGTATCCGCTGCTCCACCTTGGCATGCATCTTCTTCGCATACATGGCGGTACAGTTGTACTTCGAAATATCTCTGGGGAACTTCCCGACCTCTTTGGGGACCTCGGGCCGTGCGCCGGTCTCGACGATCGACTTCGAGTGTGAAACCCGCATGACGCTGCGGATGAGTACAGGCGTGTCGAATTTTTCCGAGATCTCGATACCCTTGACCACGAAATCCTTCGCTTCCTGGCTGTCCTGCGGCTCCAGTGTCGGGATCTTGGCCAGACGTGAATACCACCGGTTGTCCTGCTCGTTTTGAGAGCTGAAGAGACCGGGGTCGTCGGCGGTGACCACAACCAGACCGGCTTCGGCGCCGGTGTAGACTGCGTACAGCAGTGAATCCGACAGCACGTTCATCCCCACCTGCTTGGTGGTGACCATCGTCCGTCTGCCGGAGTAAGCGGCACCAGCGGCGGCGTCCATCGCTACCTTCTCGTTCGTGGACCATTCACAGTAGATGTCATCACTGTATTCCTTCCCGATGGTAGCGATTATCTCTGAACTCGGGGTACCCGGGTAACCGGTGACAACCTGTATGCCGGCCTCATAGGCACCGCGGGCAAATGCTTCGTTTCCTGATAGAATCGTCTTCACCCTTTATACCTCCAGTTAGTAGGTGTTTTTAATCCTTTAGTATACCGCATAGCGGAATGATATTTCATTTTATATACTCTATCATGAAGTGGACTCTTAGTCAAACAAAAAATGGAGAATTTATGCCTCAATTTGTACCGTAAAATGAGAGCAGGTCCCGCATTACGGCATTCGACACTATCAGCTATTGCTGATACAATGGCCCCAAATTTCCCGCAGGAGAACCGCAATGACCGGACCATACCGAATAGCTTTGCCGTACGTTCACTTAACGGACCCCCACCTCTGCACCGACTCGCATGCCGTACTGTGCATCAGGCGTCTTCTCTTCCCGGGTCTTCTCAATCATACCGGCAAGCTGGCCCACGGACTGCTCAGCGACCGATGGAGCGTCGAAGACGGCGGACGGACCTGGACTTTTCATCTGAAGCACGGCTGCAGCTTCCCGGACGGCAGAACCGTAAGCGCCGCAGATGTCGTTTACAGTCTGCAGCGGGCCGTCTCCCCTTCAATCGGCGGCCAGCTGTACACCGTTCCCAACCGGGAGTACATCGGGAACGCGGAGTTCCGGATCATCGACACCCGCACCGTTAGGATTATCAATCCGGATCCTATTGCCGACCTTGCCGGGCTTCTTCCTGATATCGCAATCATTCCCGAAAACTGGAGCGGATATACCGACGGTACCGGTGCCGGTCCTTATGAACTCGCAGAACAGGCCGAACATACGGTGCTGCTCAAGCTGCGCCGGGATATATACTCCGAAGATTCTCCTGCTTCATCCGGAAGCGGGCTGCCCGACCTGATAGAATTTACCGCTATAGCGGATAAGGAAGAACGGCTTGCCGCCCTGCGCGAAGGATCTGTCGACGGAATTCTCGATCCTCCTCTTGATGCAGTGAACGAACATTTTTTTGTTCATTCGGAAAATTTTCATGCACACGGTTGGGACACCAGCCTGAGCGTTATCTTTCTCATTGATTGCAGCCGTCCTCCCCTCGACAATCCGAAGGTCCGTCAGGCCCTCAACTACGCAGTCGACAAGGATCGTTTGATCCGTGAAATTGCACGGGGACTCGCACATCCCCTGAACGGTCCCTTCTCGAACCGGCATTTTGCCCATGATCCGGCCATCCCGCCCTACCCATATGATCCGCGGCGCGCCCGACGGCTCCTGGAAGATGCGGGTCTGGTTCGAAGCCCGGGGATGTCAACGGACGGAGGGACCGAAGCCGGAACAGCCGGACCCCGGGATTTCCGGCTCCACATCCATGCTCCGACTACCATTCCCGATGAAGGTCCGGCCCTGGCCGGTTTTCTCGCCCGTGCTTACCGTGAGACCGGCCTCGACGTGGAAGTCCACCTTCATGAAGACCGGACTGAATATGCCAGGCAGGTTGCCGAAAAAGAGCTG
>Ga0272443_10002892_pt1 | contig 21096 bp, 11 predicted proteins | sample SSMAcet12_FD_193581 | JGI IMG/M metagenome (GOLD analysis project Ga0272443, IMG submission 193581) | Marine sediment archaeal communities from Little Sippewissett salt marsh, Falmouth, MA, United States - SSM-Acet-12 | ecosystem: Environmental > Aquatic > Marine > Wetlands > Sediment ... | reverse complement strand
ATCCTGGACAATCTGTATGCCGAAAATGCGGTCGAGCCGATGATCGTCGTCATGCCCAACGGAAGGGCCATGAAAGACGACCGTGCGGTGGGAAATATTTTTGACGCGGAAAAAGTGCAGGCATTTGCGACCTTTGAAAAGGATTTGCTCAATGATCTGATACCCTTTGTTGAGGAAGAATATCCCGTACTAAGTAACCGCGGATCCCGGGCCATTGCGGGCCTGTCCATGGGAGGGGGCCAGTCTCTGAATTTCGGGCTGGGTAACCTGGACCGGTTTGCCTGGGTGGGGGGTTTTTCATCGGCCCCCAATACAAAGGCTCCGGAGGAACTGGTTCCTGACCCGGATGAGGCGAAGGAAAAGCTGAAATTGCTGTGGATTTCATGCGGAGACCAGGACAACCTCCTTTCAATCAGCCGGAGGGTCCACGATTACCTGGAAGACCACAATGTTCCCCACATCTACTACGTGGAGCCGGGTGCACACGATTTCAATGTTTGGAAAAACGATTTGTACATGTTTTCCAGGCTGTTATTCAGGCCGCCCCACAGCGACAACGGCGACGGCACCTATACCAACCCGGTGATCCCGGCCGATTTTCCGGATCCGGATGTGATCCGGGTGGGGGATACCTATTACATGGTGACCACCACCATGTTCGTGTTCCCCGGGGTGACGGTCCTGAAATCAAAGGACCTGGTGAACTGGGAGTACTGCAGCAACGCTGTCCCCCGTTTTGATTTCAGCCCCTGCTACGACCTTGAAGGCTGCAACCGGTACGGACATGGTCAGTGGGCCACGAGCATCCGGTATCATGACGGGGTATTCTACCTGCTTTTTATCACGCTCGATGAAGGAGGATTCCTGTGCTCTGCTGAAAACCCGGAAGGGCCCTGGGAAATCCGCAAACTGCCGAAAGGTTTTTATGATCCCGGGCTGTTTTTTGATGATGACGGGAAGATCTATGTGACACATGGTTACGGAGAGATCTCCATTACCGAGCTGAATCCGGATTTTTCTCCCGCAGGGGAGGATGTGCATGTATTCACAGGTGATATACGAGGGGGACTTGAAGGGATGCATGTGTATAAGATCAACGGGTACTATTACCTGTACGGCACCTATGGAGGAAGGGACGGGATCCAGGTGGCGCTGAGGTCAAAAGACATTTACGGCCCATATGAACAGAAAGTGGTGATCAGGGATACCACCCCGGGTGTGAATTTCGGGATCCACCAGGGAGCGCTGATCCGGACGCAGACAGGCGAGTGGTGGACGATCCTGTTCGTGGACAGCGGTCCCTTCGGCAGGTTTCCGTCATTGCAGCCGGTTACCTGGGTGGATGGCTGGCCCATGGTGGGCGTGGAGGGGAAAGCGGTGATCACCTATCGGAAGCCCGATGTGGGGGAAAGAAATCCCATTAAAGTATTGCCGGCGACAGATGAATTTGGGGATTCAACACTGGGAATGCAGTGGGGATGGAACCACAATCCCTTTCCCTCCCACTGGTCGCTCACCCGGAGACCTGGTTACCTGAGGCTGACCACCGGAAGGGTGGTCACCAGCCTGCCCGAAGCGCCCAATACGCTTACACAAAGGCCATTTGCCAAATATGATCAATCTGTCCCCACCGTGGGAGTTACCAGAATGGAAACGGCTTATATGAAAGACGGCGATCTGGCCGGTTTGGCGGTGTTCCAGGATCCGTATGCCTTCATTGCGGTGAAACAGGAAAACGGATCAAAATCACTGGTCATGGTGTACAATGGAGAAACCGTCGCCTCCGTGCCGATGGAAGGCAATGCCGTGTACCTGCGCACTATTGCATCGAACAGTACGGGAAGAGCAAGTTTCGAATACAGTTTTGACAATGATACGTTTACCAGCCTGGGCAATGAACTGTCCATGCGGTTCAGCCTCACCGTTTTCACCGGGAACAAATTCTGCCTGTTCAATTATGCTACGGAAGAAACAGGCGGATATGTTGATTTCGACTGGTTCCGGGTCTATTAGATCCGGGTTCCGACGATAAGACCGGGTAATAGGAAAAGAATTCATGATCACAAAAAACAATAAAAGCAACATGACAAAATGTAGTCTATTCCTGGTGACAGGATGTGCAATTTTATTCTCTGTCCTGGGCAGTATCTCAGCCCAGAATCCCGTAATACGCGACCAGTTCACTGCCGATCCTTCAGCAAGGGTTTTCAATGGAAAGGTCTACCTGTATCCATCCCATGATATCCTGGCCAATGAGAACCGGGGCCGCATCGGGTGGTTCTGCATGGAAGACTATCATGTGTTCTCATCATTGAACCTGACCGACTGGACCGACCACGGGATCATCGTGAGCCAGTATGATGTCAACTGGGTAAATCCCAATTCCTACAGCATGTGGGCGCCGGATTGTATTGAGAAAGACGGAAAATATTATTTCTATTTTCCTTCCAACTCCAGGGAAGGGCGCATGGGAAGGGGTTTTACCACCGGAGTGGCCGTGGCGGATCAGCCCGAAGGACCCTATATTCCTGAGCTCGGACCCATTCAGAATGTCCGGGGCATTGATCCCAACCTGTTCATTGACAGGGACGGACAGGCATACATGTACTGGTCCATGGGAAATATCTTCGGGGCACCGTTGAAGGAAAGCATGCTGGAGCTTGCTTCGGAACCCAAAGTCATGGAAGAGATGCCCGGTGAAGGTTTGAAGGAGGGGCCCTACCTGTTCGAGCGGAACGGCATTTATTACATGACCTATCCCCATGTGGCGAATAAAACAGAAAGGCTGGAGTACGCCATCGGGGACAATCCCATGGGGCCTTTCACATTTGCCGGGGTGATCATGGACGAATCGCCCAGCGGCTGCTGGACAAACCATCATTCGGTGATCGAATATGAGGGTCAGTGGTATCTTTTTTACCATCACAACGACTATTCCCCGAAATTCGACAAGGCACGGTCGACCCGGATCGACAGCCTGTTCTTCAATGAGGACGGGACCATACAAAAGGTGATCCCCACCCTGCGGGGCGTGGGGATCACAAAAGCTACGGACAAAGTCCAGGTGGACAGGTACAGCGGCATCAGCGACGAAGGGGTATCCGTCGCATTTCTGTACACGCTGGATACGTTCAGGGGATGGAAAGCCATCCTGGAAAAACCAGGTGCATGGATCCGGTATAACACAGTGGATTTCGGAAGCGGGCAGCTGAATAAGGTCAGGGTCAGAGTGTCATCGGAGGCGGGCGGGGCACTGGAAATCCGTCTGGATCATGCGGACGGTCCCCTGCTTTCAGAGATAGAAATCGCTGAAAACACGGACCGGAGGATCATCGAATCGCCCCTTTCGATGGCCCCGGACGGGATCCGTCACCTGGTCGTGGTGCAGAGAAGAGACGGTCCTGTGGAGGTGGACTGGGTCCGGTTCCTATAATAGTGGACACGAAGCCTCAGGCATAATATTCCTTGCGATCTTTTGATTTACGGTCATTCCAGGGTCTTCTTCGCCGTGGCGTATGATTATGTAAATTGGAATCCAATGCAAAAAATAATCAGTAAAATATGTATTAATGAACAAAACAGCCACACAGATAAGGGACCTGCCGGATGCTTTTCTTGGCTGATGTTTGGATTTTTATATTAAACCGGAGAGTTCACCTGGCCACCCAGCGGCCGAAGAGCACATCATAAATGCCATAATAGGATCGTCCCTCCCCGTCGTTCTCCCGGTACACGAGTTCCATCTTCTGCAGCGAATGAAGGGAACGCAGCACGCTGGAGGGATTCCCCAGGGCATACCTTGAAATGAAGTCCGCCGAGGTGGGCTGATACACCCTTCCTTCCATGGCGATGGCCTTCAGGAGATCCCACTGTGATTTTGTCAGCATTTCCCTGTATCCGTAAAAAACGAATTCCTGTTCCCTCAGGATCCTGGCAGCCTCTTCTTTCCAGGTCGCTGTCGTGATTTCTTTGTCCGGCGTGAGGAACACCCTGTTGCACAATAGCTGTACGTAATAGGTATGCAGATCTGTCCACCGCAACATTTCCGTGACAGTTTCATGTGAGATGGATCTGGAATGTTTCCTGAACTGCTTCACAATGAAGTCATGATAGATTTCTTCCTTGAGTTTTCCGATTTTCATGAATTGCGTGCTCCTGAAAAATGGCTTTTCGGGATTCGTGAACATATCTTTCATCAGGTGCTGCTGACTTCCGGAAAAAATAAAAGTCGTGTTCCGCAATTTCTGCATCACGGACCGGAGCCAGGCTTCCGTTTGCTTTTCCGGGTACTCCAGGATCTGCTGGAATTCATCGATGGCAATGACCACTGGTTTGGGCTGCATTTCAAGTACCTGAAACAGTTCCGTCATGGTCTTCCTGCTTTCATCGGGAGCGCTGCGAATGGTTACCTGGGGAGTCCCGCTCAGGGGATCATAACTGATGACCGGCCGGAGGGATTTGATCATCCGCCACATGCTCCGTCCCGGTTTGCTCCTTTCGGAATACTGGGAAGCCATGGCCGTAGAGAACCTGTCCAGCATATCACCCAGAGATTCTGTGGGCAGGATATCCATGTAGATGGTGATATAATCCGAACGCAGCTGATGGAACAGGTGATGGATCAGGGCGGTTTTTCCGAGCCTTCTCAATGCGGTCAGGGTGGTTGAGTTCCCGCCCCGGATATTTCTCATGAACTGGTCCAGTTCCTCCTTGCGGTCACAGAAATACGCGGGACCGAAATAACCTGTTGCGGGAAACGGGGTCGGTGGTTTTTTCATCGCGACACAAAATATAATATACAATATGCAATTTACAAAATGTAAATTAAATAATCGGCAGAAAGGATCATATTTCTGTTGAAGGGACTTAATTCCTATATTAGGGAAGCAAATCAACATCACCACGACAATGAAAAAAACATCCCTGATCTTGCTGGCCCTCGGATTGGCAGTTTTTTGCGCTCCGATCAATCAGATCCTTGCCCAGGAAAGCCATCAGCCACCTGCCTGTCTTTCTGCCGAGGAGGACCGGCAGAACATGATGGACCAGCTGGGGATCACGGAGTTGAGGCCCGGACGGAATGCCGATGCAAATGCCCCGAATCCCGCCAATTACGATGAATCACTGGCGAATCCTTACCTGGAATTACCCGGTCTGCTCACCATGGAAAACGGGAAAAGAGTGAAAACCCCTGAGATGTGGTGGGAGAAACGAAGGCCCGAGATCGCGGAAGCCTTTGCGAGGGAAGTTTACGGGCATGTGCCGGAGAACACCCCTGAGGTCACCTGGGAGGTGGTGCTCTCCGAGCGTGAATTCATCGGATGGAACCCGGTGATCGCCAAAAAGGTGATCGGTCATGTGGACAATTCCGAATACCCCCTCATCGACGTGGATATCTCCATGGTGGTGGTCACTCCGGAAAGGGCGGAAGGACCTGTTCCTGTGCTGATGATGTTCGGTCCGGCATACCTGCCCGCACCAGCGCAACCCAATATGGAAGATTTTGAAATACTGAATGAAGCGGTCAGGGAACTGCTTTCAAGGGACACTGCCATCAAACGGATCCTGGAGAAATATCCGGCCTATGATCCGCTGGTCAGGCCCCAGCGGGTCTCACAGTTCGGGTTTTACATGCCAGAGCGGGGCGAGCCGTCTCCCACCCAGCAGCTCATAGAGGCCGGATGGGGATATGTGCAGATCGATCCTTCCTCCATCCAGGCAGACAATGGTGCGGGACTGACATGCGGGGGGATCATCGGACTGGTCAACAGAGGACAGCCGCGGAAGCCGGACGACTGGGGAGCGCTGCGTGCATGGGCATGGGGGGCCGCCCGGGGACTGGATTACCTGGAAACGGATCCGGCGGTGGATGCCGGAAAGGTCGGGATCGAAGGGGTCTCACGATACGGGAAAGCAGCGCTGGTGACCCTGGCATTTGAGGAGCGGTTTGCATTCGGGCTGATCGGATCCAGCGGGAAAGGAGGGACCACCCTTCACAGAAGAAGTTTCGGAGAAGCCGTGGAAAACCTGACCGGGGGCGGGTACTACTGGATGGCCGGCAATTATTTGAAATACGGGGCCTCGAAAGGGAAAGACGGCGGGATGAATGCCGGCGATTTGCCCGTTGATTCCCACCAGCTGATCGCCATGTGCGCACCCCGCCTGGTGTTTATCAGCTACGGGATCCCGGAAAAAGGGGATGCACACTGGCTGGACCATCGGGGCAGCTACATGGCGGCGGTAGCCGCACAACCGGCATTCAGGTTACTGGGCGTGAAAGACATGGGGGTTTCAGACGATTACATGAATGAGAAAATGCCGGAAGTCCACCAGGGCCTCCTGGACGGGAACCTGGCATGGCGGCAGCACGACGGCGGTCATACGGACGCTCCCAACATGAAATATTTCATTGAATGGGTGAACAAACACCTTGAGGAGTGATCAGGATGAAAACAACAACGATAAGCTGTGGTGAACATCGGCTGCCGGTAAGGTAAAATAGACTGGCAATGAGAAATATATGGTCGCAAATCATGTTCGGATTATATATAATTGTAACTTCGCTGAAAATCATTCACGGTTGAAAACAATCAGATATTTTCAGACACTGGGATCATTCAAAAATTACTACCGGTCGATGAATGAGATCCTGGCCACGGCGTTCGGCAGAATACAAATGCTTCATTATCCCTTATATCTGAGGGAGGAGGAAACATTCGAGGAACGGCAGCAAAATCTTATAGATCATTGTCTTTCATATATCGGGGACCTGCGGGAAAAACATATGCTCGAGGTAGGCTGTGGGAACGGGCTGAACTGTCACTACATCGATACCAGGTACGGGGCAAAGCACATCACCGGGATTGATCTGAACAATGAAAACCTTGAAATTGCAAAAAAGCATTTTGAAAACCCAAGGATCAGTTTCATCCGGGATAATGCACAGGAACTGGTTCATGTTCCGGATCATTCGGTGGATGTGATCATTTCAATCGAGAGTGCATTCCATTATCCTGATAAGCATGCCTTCTTCAGGCAGATGAAGCGTGTGCTGAAACCCGACGGCGTATTCCTGGTCGTGGATATCGTCCGGTTGCCGGGAGATTCTGGAAGATCTCTGTGGTTCTGGAAAAAGCACAAACTCCTGTATCACGCCAACGAGTCTGAATATAATCAATATTCTTCAGATAATCAGTTGATAATTAAACATATAGAAAACCTCACCGATCGCATTATTCGCGGATATGAAGGACATCTTTCCTGGATTAAGAGAAAAAACATGAACCTGTTCAATTACCTGTTGATGTATTTTTTTGCCTTCCTGCAGGTAAGGCTTAACGTTGCGCAGCTGAGATCCCATAAACAATACATGCTCTTTTACGGGGGGCATGGGGATCCGGCTTGATAACCGACAGCGTCCGAATCCGGTAATGCGGACAAAAAATTAGTGTCATGAGAAACCCTATGCTGATTAGTTTATTGTTTTCATTGCCGGCACTGGTGTTGCCGGTAACACAGGCGTCAGGCCAGCAAAAAGCCTTTATTGAAGCCCGCATCTATGTAACTGCCGAGTCCACCGGCCAGTTGCTGCATGACGGAGGGTTCCGTGCATTTGAACCGCTCGGGCAGCCTGATGAGAATTATCCGACCATCATGGTTGATGACGACGTGACCTTCCAGACCATCGAGGGTTTCGGAGGCGCCTTTACCGATGCTGCCGCGATCACCTTCGGGAAACTGCCCGGGGATGTGCAGGCCGGATTTCTAAGGGCATGTTTTGATCCCGTGGAGGGGAACGGCTACAACCTCTGCCGTACCACCATCCACAGCTGCGACTATTCGGACGGGATGTACACCTATGCAGAAGTGGAAGGGGATAAAAAACTGAAGCATTTCACCATTGAACATGACCTGCAGTACCGCATTCCCATGATAAAGGCGGCCATGGAAACATCCGGGGACAATCTGCGGTTCTTTGCTTCCCCGTGGAGTCCTCCCGGATGGATGAAAACCAACGGGGAAATGAAGCACGGGGGAAAGCTTTTACCGGAATATCACCAGACATGGGCGGATTATTTTGTCAGGTATGTGCAGGAATATGAAAAACTGGGGATCCCCATGTGGGGACTGACCGTGCAGAATGAGGCCATGGCGGTACAGGTGTGGGAATCCTGCATTTTTACAGCGGAAGAGGAAAAGAATTTTGTGAGGGATTACCTGGGCCCCGCGCTGCACCGGAACGGGATGGAAGATATCAGGCTGATGATCTGGGATCATAACAGGGGGATCATCTACCAGCGGGCCGAGGCGGCATATGAGGATCCGGAAGCATCAAAATACATCTGGGGGACGGCCTTCCACTGGTATGTGGGCGATCATTTTGAAAATGTGCGGATGGTCCATGATGCCTACCCTGATAAAAAACTGCTGTATACCGAGGCCGGGATGGGCGGGTCATGGCGTTCCGCAGCCAACCTGGCCAGGAATGTCATCCATGACCTTAACAACTGGGCCAACGGCTGGGTGTTCTGGAACCTGATCCTGGACGAGGAGAACGGTCCCCGTCATGCAGGAGGGCTCCATGGAACGAACATTGTGAATGCGGACCTGTCCACGGGGGAGGTCACCTACAATCCCCCCCACTATGTGTTCGGTCACTTTTCAAGGTTCATCAAACCGGGCGCAAAAAGGATCCCCTGTACCTCGAACAATGACGACCTGATCGCGACAGCCTTCATCAACCCGGATGGGACCATCGCCATGGTGGCGCATAACCTGGACGACCACGAGATGATGTTCCAGCTCTGGATCGAGGGAAAAGTACTAAAATCCACCATCCCGGCCCGGGGTACAATGACCATGGTCTTATAGGAAGCGAAGGCATGTAGATATTTTCTGACACCGGGATCCTTCAGAAATTATTACAGGTCCATGAACGAGATGATGGCAACTGCATTCGGCAATATATGCTATTTACCGGAAGGCATACAAAACAGGTCTATTAATCAAGCACTTCCGCCAGGAGTGTCTTTTCGGTAACGGGGGACTGAACCAGGTTAACCTCTGATTTCACAAGTTGGACCAAATCCAGTAAAAGATTCTTTGTTTCGGTCAGCATCTCAATATACGTGACACTGATCTTGACACCCTTTTTATTTTTCTTGAGGATCTTGATCCTGCTGAGGAGAATTTCATTGACAAGGTCCATCATTTCATCCCGCCGGTGAACCAGTTCTTCCATCTGTCCATTGTTCTTGATTTTGAGGAGGTTCGTGATGAACTTGAAAAATTCGCCCATTCGGTCATTGAGTTCTTTCAGCTGATTCGTCTGTTCCCTGTCAAATGCATAATTGTTGTCAAGGTGGTTGTATGCCGGCAGTACTATATGCAGGAGGGAATTGCTCATCTCCTTCATATAAGCAACTACCTGCACATAATGACGGCCGATCTCCAGGTCAGTTACGTCAAACTTTCTGAGTGTTTCAGGAATCTCTTCCTGGATGTGTTTGATCTCCCTGGAGAGGTGTTTGGCTTCTTTCCTGGCCGATTTAAGTTCCCCGCGTTTTTCCTTCAGGAAGCTGGTATAGGTCAGGCTGAAGATTTTTGAGGCTTTGATGATCGCGGTTTTCACCTCATCATCACATGATTTGAGGATTTCGCGGGATGAGGTTCTGACAATACCATTCAACCGGGTTTCTTTTTCAATCCTTTTCCTGTGGAAAGTGTGTGTCCTCAATAAGATATAACTGGATAGTCCAATGAGGATCACGATGACAGGAAGTTTTCCGAAATAGATAAGTGTCGCAATAATGAATGATACCAGAAAGGCACTGAAAGCGGTAAAAAACCATCCGCCGACCACGGTAAGCACACCAGTGATCCGGAAAACCGCGCTGTCCCTTCCCCAGGCACCGTCAGCGAGTGAGGTGCCCATCGCCACCATAAAGGTTACGTATGTTGTGGAAAGTGGCAACCTGTGCGATGTGCCGAATGCGATCAGAATACTGGCAACCACCAGGTTCACGGATGCACGCACCAGGTCAAATGCGATTTTTTCCTGTTTGTCATCCCGGGCCTGTTCAGCATCAAACCTTTTTCTGATAAACCTGTTAACCAGGCGGGGAGTGATTTTTCCGACGCCATTGCTGAATTCGACGGTTCTCCTCACGATAAACCTGGCCAGGGATGAGGATGCAAAACGTTCATATCCTGCATCCTGCCTGCTCAGATCAATGGTTGTAGCCGTAACGGTCCTGGCTTTTTTAGAAAACCTGAGGGTCAGGATCATGATCAGTCCTGAAGCGAGCAGAAAATAAACGGGAGTGTTGACAGGTTCGCGAAGTGCCTCCATCATGAATCCTCCCGCATCGGCGCCTCCGGCGGCTGAAAAAGCCCTGAAAGACTCGAATCCGGCCAGAGGCACCCCGATGAAATTCACCAGGTCGTTCCCTGCGAAGGCCATGGCGAGGGCAAATGTGCCGGCCAGAACGATGATCTTTAATATGTTGATCCTGGTGAAAAACACCAGCAGCTGGAAAAGGAGCGTCCAGCCCAGGAGACTGACCAGCAGGATCTGTGCCGTATAGGTGTTCATAAAGGCCAGCATTTGCGGCGTGACCAGCGTGGATCCTTCCGCGCCCTTGATGAGGAGGAAATAGAGAATCGTTGTGATTGCAACCCCACCCCAGATCCCTGAGCAGTATTTGTATGATTTTCTGATATTGAAGGAGAAAGCAAACCTGACGATCCATTGGATGATCATTCCGGCGGTAAAGGCAATCACCACGGAAAGAAATATCCCGGCAATGATCAGCATTGAATTCTCAATGTTGATATATGTCCCCACTTCTGTGGCAGCATCTGATCCTGTGATTTTGTAAACAGACACTGCCACCGATGCCCCGAAGAGACCGAACACAATGGAAACAGTGGTGGAGGTGGGCAATCCGACAGTATTGAAAAAATCAAGCAGGAGAATATTCGTCAACATCACGGCGAGAAAAATGATCATGATCTCGCTGAAGGCAAAATGTTCCGGATTGAAGATCCCTTTCCGGGCAACCTCCATCATCCCGTTTGAAAATATGGCACCGATAAGGACCCCTGCAGTGGCAATGGCAAGGATCACCTGAAAGGAGGCTGCGTTCGAGCCGATGGCGGAATTAAGAAAATTCACCGCGTCATTACTGACGCCGATAATGAGCAAGGAAACAGCCAGAAGGAACAGGAAACCTACGATCAGGACATAATACGTCTCCATGGAAAGCAACGGTACTTCGCAAATCAAAAATAGGAATTATAAATACAATTCTGACGGAGGAGAGGGATTTTTTCCGTCCCATGAAGACCAGGTGGTGATTCACGGGTAGCAATATGATCCGGGATCTTTACCAGATACTGCCGAGGGAATAGACCGCCCCTGATAGGATCTCCACGTCGGCCTCCTCGGCATACATGGATAACCGGCTAAAGCGCTCCCCGGGGAAAACCAGTTCTGTCATGACCGTCCAGCCGTCGTTGACAAATATTTCGATGGATGAACGGTCGATAAATACATGCAGGCTGAATTCACCGGAATCTGGGAGAGGGAGCGGGGCCGTGTGTACACCTTGAAAATGCTGTGAAAAATCGGCAGGCCCGGCCGCGGTCCGGTCAACAAACACCTGCCCGTTTTCCAGGTCGAGTTCCGCGATGAGTTTTTGACCCAGATTGTTTGAGAGCATCAGCCCGAATCTGGAAGTCAAGGTGCTCTTTCCGGGAAGCTGCATCCTGATCTTCAGATCGATCTCCACCTGATCAACAATTGTCTCAGGCGCCGAACAGATCAACTTCGTACCGGACAACATTCCCCGGATCACCTGCAGAGAATCCATCCTTAGTTGTAACAATTCCTTCACAGGGATGCTATGAAGACGCAGGCCATCCTGATGCATTGCCAGTTTCAGCTCCCTGGGAAGCGTCATGGCATTCCTCCATCTTGTTGTGGGAACCTGGTTTGCATACTGCCAGTTGCTCATCCAGCCAAGAAAGATCCTCCGGCCATCCTGCCCGGGTATGCCTGACCAGGTCACACCTGCGTAGTTATCCTTCCCGTAATCGATCCACAGGGGTTCGGCCGTTGGATTATCGTTGAAAAACCGGTGTCCGTCAAACTCCCCCGTGAAATACTGGGTTGCTGAACCTCCGTTGGGCCCGCCGGGATTCACACTCACCAGGAGCACCCATTTTTCCACATTCTCTGCACCGAGCTGGAACAGGTCAGGGCACTCCCATACTCCTCCGTGTGCACCTGTATTCTCGCCGAAGGAACTTTCAAGGGACCAGTTGAGCAGATCCGGGGATGAATAAAACATGACCCGGTCATGGGCGGCCAGCACCATGATCCATCTCCTGCCCGCTTCGAACCATAACACCTTCGGGTCCCGGAAATCCCTGATGCCCGGATTCTTCAGGACCGGGTTTCCTTCATATTTTGTCCATGTCCGGCCATGATCCAGGCTGAAGGCGATGCTCTGGTACTGGAACTGGTCCGTACCTGTTTTTCTCAGGGAATCGTTGTGGTGGGTGAAAACGGCGATCATAGGTGGATTGTCCCGGGATCCAAGCCGGGAGGTATTTTGAACATCCACCACCGCACTCCCTGAAAAAATGTATCCCAGGCTGTCAGGATAAAGCGCCACCGGAAGATGTATCCAACGGACCAGGTCGGCACTGACCGCATGACCCCAATGCATGGGGCCCCATACAATGTCATGGGGATAGTGCTGGTAGAAGAGATGGTATTCTCCGTCATAGAATACCATTCCGTTGGGATCGTTCGTCCACATTGAGTCAGGGGAGAAATGGAACCGCGGACGGTACTTTTCGGTGTATTTCTGAGACTCCGGAGGTGAAGGATGTGAACTGCATCCCAGGAAAAAAATTGAAAAACACGCCATCAGGACAAGTATAGAATGATGGTCAATATGCAATTTCATCGCTAAGAGAACTACTGAGGAATTAAACCAATCTCCCTTTCTAAATCCTCCAGGCGGGCTTTCAGGTTCTCTATTTCCTTCTGCTGGGCCTTGATGGCTTCAAGCAGCAGCGGGGTGATCTTGCTATAGTCAAGCCCGCTGGCATCCACCCCGTTTTCTTCATACACAACGATTTCCGGCAACACCTTCCCCACCTCCTCGGCGATCATTCCCACGTCATGGTTCCCTCCGTGTTCCTGGTCCCAGTCAAAATAAATCCCCCTGATTGCCATCACTTTTTCGACGGGGTGGTCAATGGTTGTGAGGTTCTCTTTCCAGCGAACGGAAGAAGCAGCTCCGTAGTTGGCGCCGGGCCCGTTCGCATAAAAATCGTAATTATATCCTTCTCCCCACACCCCGGTGCTGTTATCTGCCAGCGCTTTCCCGTATATACCTATACTTTGTGTGCCGGTGGCTTCCCCAACGGTAGCTCTGCCCTGGGCTTCCCAAGATCTCCCGTAAACGCCATATTTTTTTGATGATCCATATACACCATATCCTGATGGGGAATATGATGTTCCATAGACACCGTATGTTTCTCCGGAACTAGCATAAGCTTGACCATATACTCCTCCACCTCCTGAGGTAGCATTTGAATTACCAAGAACTCCCCATCCTTCCCCGTCAGTAAAATCCGAATCGAAGGCACCCTTTACCCCGGCTCCAGAATGTGTGTTTGTCCTTCCAACCACACCATTTCCGCCGTCTTCTATTCCGGAGTTGTTTTCGCCCAATATCCCGCAGCCCTGATCTGTTTGAGTAAATCCGGCTATTGCGGATGAAAAATAACCTCCTGTTGCGGTAATTTTTAGTACACTACCGTAATGCACTGATGCAGCGCTGGATTCATATGGAAGATCCAGACCATGTGCATCATCGTCAGGAGCCCAGGTAGTTCCGTTCCATTTCAGCGCCTGTCCGCTGGCTGCTCCTGTCTGTGCGATCTTTGCCCCGGTCACTGCTCCGTTACCGATCTTATCGGTTGAAACAGCATAATTGGCCAGGTCTGCAGTTACCACGCTGCCATCCTGGATCTTTGAGCTGTTCACAGCATTATCGGCAATATCTGCGCTGACAATAGTACCGTTCAGGATTTTCGCTGAAGTAATCTTGCCGTCCCCTATGGTCGGATCTGGGTATATCCCTGTCAGATCGCCTCCCGCCGGACCTGTGGGATTGCATTCCCCGTCCCCCGAAGAGGGCAGGGTGACCGTGCCGCCCCCCTTGCTGAGGGAAAGGCTGGAACCGGATAGGCTGATCTCCTGAATCTCATTAGCAGGATCACAGTCCGCATCGTCAGTGTGATCCGTCCCGTCTGCAAAATCTCCGGGGATCCCTTTCAGGTCATCCCAATTCCCACTGAAAACATTCTCCGCTAACGTTGCATGCAGGGCATAGGGCACGCTCAGCAACTGGGAGGTGCCTTCTATGGTGTAACTGGTACCCCCATCAGGATCCGTTTCTGTTCTGAGGAAGTAAGGGCCCGCCGCCCAGTCGATTCCTGTGAAGGTCCCGGTGATTGATGTTCCGCTTCCGATCTCCACCGTTGCCAAGCCATTGGCATTGGTCTGGGGATTCGGGCTGTAAGTTTCTTCAAATACCACTGTTCCTGTCTCCGATCCCTGCAGGATGCTGATCTTCATTCCCACAGCCTGGTTGGTCACGAGCTGACCTGAAGCGTTACGGACCACACACTGGTAGCTCATTTTCTGGGGCGATTGTGCCAGAACCCCAGCGGTTATTGACATAACCACCAAATACGCAGATAATTTTTTCATAGGATGCTATCTTTTGACGATCTTAAAGACAATAACCTCCAGGTTATTATTGGTTACTCTGAGGAAATATACAGCAGGTGGCAGGGATTCCATGGATATTTCCGTTTCATCGGCTTCCAGTTTTTTATCCTGGATCATGACTCCTGCGGAGTTATATAACCGGTACCTCAGGTCAGCTTTTTCGCATGATCCGTTGACCAGTTTCACTGATGCTCCCGTGGGGTTTGGGTAGAGTCTGTATGGAAAAGCGCTCGCCACGGCATTCTCAATGTCAGTTTCCACGTAAATCTCAAAGGGCTGCTGAACACCCTGGCTGGCTGTGCCGTTCGTGCCGGTGACGGCATGGTAAGTGATTTGTCCCGCGGTATAAGTTACCGAACCCCCGCTGCCTGTGGCCACTCCTCCTGATGCCGCACTGGTTTCCTGGGCTAATAATATCCCTGTACCGGAATAACACAGGTACAGGATCCCCAGCAGACTGCTTAACTTTTTCATTGTGCCGGGAAAAATATCCAGTTAAAAGTACGTAAGTATTTAAAACAAAGCAAATAAAAGCAGTTCCTGCACATATCCGGAGGAGCATGGTGAGAACAGGAAGAATGGTAACGTTCTAAAAGGTTCGCCTTTCATTTGCCAGGCATACCCAAACGTAGCTAATAACCGAGCCTGCGAGTTCGGCCAATCCTTGTAAAACAAGTATTTGAAGACTTCCTCTGGGGTATTAAAAAAAGGGAAGGGTATCCCTGTTGAGACACCCTCAATCAAACTTTGAAGACACCATCATTTGATGACGGATCAAAAATCCTTCTGGAACAAAATTATTTTTTTTCTTCCTTTGCTTCCTTCCCTTTCTCCCCGGCTTTCATATCGGCCATTTTCTCCACCAGGTCCGGTACCTTTTCGAACAGGGTCGAAAGGGCTGTTTTCTTGTCCACCGGGATGAAGGAGATCTCATCTCCTCTGGCGACAAGGAATCCCAGGGGAACGATACCGATCCCGGCTCCTGCTCCTCCGCCCGATCCTTTGTTTTTACTTTTGGGCTCCTCGCCGCTTCCGAGCCCGCTTCCGAATCCGGTTCCCACCTTGATTACCGGCCTGCAGGTAAATTCACCGATTTTAAATTCTTCACCAAGGACGGTTTCCGTTCTGGCAAGCTCTTTCACATGACCGGATACCTTATCCAGCAATGCTTCGATGTTAATGTTGTTTTCCATTTTCGTATGATTTTAAAAGGTTAATAAATAGATCTGATCTTATATCTGATAAATGTATAAAGCACGGATCCCAGGCGTATCCTCAGATCAAGAAGAAGTGACATATTCCCCGTGAAATTCGCCTTCAGTTGTATGTGATCAGAGTTTACAAGGGAAAACACGGGGACCAGCCATGCGTTCAATATAAAATCGTCCGTGTCCATATCCAGGTACAACCTCCTGATCCGGACCGACCGCAGCAGATCAATCCCCAATCGGATGCTGCCGGCAGGTTTCGCTGGTTTTTCAGTTTCTTTTGTTTTGATTTTTTCTTTTTTCCTTTTCCTCTTACTTTGCCGGAACGGATGGTACCGGAAAGGAATAAATAAGGCCCGGCCTCGGATGTGAAACAGCTCTTCCGAAGGAACCACAGCCACCCTGAATATACCGGGGAGGCTCACCATATACCTGTTGCTTTCCGTATGGAGAAAAAGGATTACCGGTACTAGCAGGATCCATGTAATGAACAGGACGACCAACGATATGAGGATCCACAGGATCATACGGCAAAACTAATATCACTAAAGCGACGATCCCAGGTCTAATCGGTATCCGGACAGGTTTTGTCGGTGAACTGCAAATCCCGGATGCTCAATTGTGAACTTCACATGGAGTTCAATTGCATGGGCCAATGAACGGTCAGGTTTTTTAGGATTTTTTTAACAAAATCCAGGGTTATTTTTTCGGAATATTGTTTCTCCGTTCACTCAAAGCACGCTGAAGAACGGGAACATATTTCCCTAAATCAAACCTCATGTTAAAGAATCCTCCAGCATTTCGCAGTTATTTCAAAGTTTCAACCGTTTGTTTCACCATCCTTATTTTCCTCATCTCTGTCAATTTAACAGCGCAGAAAAAAAATGATTTCAATATTGTCGTTGCCTGCGTGGAGTACATCGGTGATGGAAAATTTCTCGCCCATTTCGGATATGAAAATCCCGGCAACAGAACGATTTCAGTTGATGAGTCAGGCAGTGTGGTCACCTATAACCACGGCCAATCCAAAAAATACGGTATCCGCAAATTCCCCCCCGGTTTTCAGGAAAAAGCTTTCAGCCAGGAATTTGATTCCAGGGACAGGGTTCAGTGGACGGTCACATTGCCGAACGGCAAGATCAAGACCACCGATGCCGATATCAATTCCAACCACTGCCGCGATTACATGGGCCTGAATATCATCCCCTATTACTCTCCCCCGGAAGGAGGCAAGGTATATGATTCAAAGATCGGGGCTGAACTTACCTCGCTTTATGAAACGTACAGCTTTGATCCTGCCGGATTCACGGGGGTTTCAGATGATATTTTCCAGATCAGCGGAAGTGAAGTGCTCATCGAGGCAGTGGCCGGTAAGGGGCAGTTCAATGACATGATCAACAGCCTGAATGGTTTGGGATTCAGACTGGAGACAGGAGATCCGGGGATCCAGCGTGCCACAGGCTGGATCGGAATATCAAACCTCCTGATGCTGAATGATCTTTCCGCTTTGAATTATGCCCGGCCTTTTTACCCCGGGATCGGAAACTTCAGCTTGCCTGCGACAGGACTGGTGAACAGCCAGGGCGACCGGGCCATGCGTTCTGATTTTGTACGGCTGGGCTATGATGTGGATGGTTCAGGAACAAAGATCGGTGTTCTGTCCAACAGTTATGACTCAAAACAGAAAGCAGAAGAGGATATCAGGAACGGGGACCTGCCCGGACCGGCAAATCCGAACGGATATCTGTCTGAAGTACAAGTCATCAAAGACATCATTCCAACCTACGGGACCCTCTCCGATGAAGGGAGGGCCATGCTGCAGATTGTGCATGATATTGCCCCGGGAGCTGAACTGGCGTTCAGGACCGGCTACCTCGGCGAAAAGGATATGGCCGATGGTATCGGGGAGCTGGCGGCAGCCGGATGTGACATTGTTGTGGACGATATTTCATATATCACCGAACCGTTTTTTCGGGACGGCGTCATTTCCAAATCCATCGATGAGGTGGTCAGTGAAGGTGTTACATTCTTCTCTTCGGCCGGAAATTTTGGAGACCATTCGTATACCGGGGTATTCAATCCTGCAGAGGCGCCCCTGACGATAACCGGAGAAGCACATGATTTCAGCGGAGGGGACATTTTCCAGCTAATCGCTCTTCAGGAGGGCACATATATGCTGGTTATGCAGTGGGATGACGGCTCCGATCCCGACCAGGCTACAACCACAACCGACCTGGATATCTTCCTGACCGATCAGACAGGATCTGCCCTTCTGGGATTCAACCGGGTGAACACCGGAGGGTTTCCCATCGAGGTCGTTCCGTTTTCCGTATCGGGAGGAGAAGTGGTTGCCAATTTGGTTGTTTCCAGGGCCAGCGGACCAGATGTACCGGTCTCGTTCAAGTATATCCTCTTCCGCGGCGGGGAATTGTTCGAGATGCTCGAGTACGAACAGGGCACTTCCACCATTGTGGGTCACCCGAATGCTGAAGGGACCATTGCTGTCGGAGCTGTCAGATATGATAAAAATCCTGTGTACAGTCCCGGTGAATATGATGTACCGGTGATCATGTCCTTTTCTTCGACAGGCGGTACTGCCGTAAATGGGATCCTCAGGGACAGACCCGACATCACGGCCCCGAACGGGGTAAACACGACGGTTGATCTTGGGAACGGCGACTGGGAAGGGGATGCCGACGGGTATCCCAATTTTTTCGGGACATCGGCAGCATCGCCGCATGCTGCAGCTGTTGCGGCGCTGATCATGGAGGCAATTTCAACCTTTGATCCTGAATCCCCTCTTACCCCTGAAGGGATCCGGTCACTTTTGAAAAGTACGGCCCTTGACATGGAAGATCCCGGTCCGGATCCCGTATCCGGTTGGGGTTTCATACAGGCCGACCGGGCCATACGGACCTTTGCCAATCCGGCTCCGGCGGTGGAAAATCTGATACCTGATCCTGACGGTGGGCTCCCCGGCGAGTCGCTGGATCCGCTCTCGTTCACAGTAAAGGGTGATTTTTTTACAGAGGATACCCGGATCTTTTTCAGGGGTGAATCCCTGGAGGAGGGCGTTACGGTGGAAGATGAACAGACCATCCGCGTGGAGCACCCGGGATTTCTCGGTAATCCCATGATCCAGGCTTACACACCTGAGATCTCTCCAAGCGGACTGGACGGCGGTTTTTCGGAGGCTGCTTATTTTTCAGATCCCATCAGGCAGACCATTGTCATTACAGCCAACAGTGTCACAAAAAAATATGGAGAAGTATTCCCGGAGTATACTGCAAGTATTACGGTAGTGACCGCAGCGGAGGATACCCTTACCCTGGAGGAAGCGGTTTCAAATGGTTTCGTTCTTGAGGATGAAGCAGAAAGATTGTCCGGACTTACCTATACCCTGCCGGCCGTTCCAACCTTTGATGCCGGGGAATATCTCATCACAACCTCCCTGGATCCGGAACTGGACGGAAGCATCCGGGAGCTGGACCAGGCGATCACAGAAAAATACAACCTTGAATTCGTACACGGGAGTCTCACCGTGGAGAAACTGGCCCTGAAGATCACTCCCATGGATCTGGAAATGGTGTACGGTCGGGAACTACCGGATGGGGGAATTGAATTTGAATACGAAATCGCAGATTCTGGTCTGGTGATCGAAGATCCGGAAGCGATCCTGAACAATGTCGAATCAGAACACAGAGGCGCACTCAGTGATCAGATCGCCCTGGTCAACGGGATCGCCCTGGTCAACGGAATCCCCCTACTGAGGGGAGTGGCTCTTGTCAATGGGGTGACCCTCACCAGGGGACTTGCCCTTGTGAACGGGGTGGAGGTGCGTGTAGATGTAGATGATTCAGGCACCACGGTGTATGTGTCCGGAGAACCACCCTATGAAGGGGGAGATGCACTGGCAGACGGGATCGCCCTGGTCAATGGTCTGCCCTTTGTAAGGATGACCGAGATTGTCAGCGGAATCGCCCTTGTGAACGGGGACGAGGTCTCCTTTGAAAAAGGGTACATCACGGCATTGAACGGCATCGCCCTGGCCCATCAGGTCCCGGTGGAAAACGGGATCCCCCTGATCGATGGCATTGCCCTTGTGAACGGACAGGAGATCAGGGTTGAGGATGGGCTCACCACCATTGACGGGGAGACTGTCCCTTCCGACGGGGTTGCTCTTGTCAACGGGATCCCGGTCCTGAGGGGAGTCGCCCTTGTGAACAGCCAGTTCATCACCAGAGGCACAGCCCTGGTAAATGGCCTGGAAATCCCCGTAACGAACGGGATCCCCAATGTCAGGGGGGTCGCCCTGGTCAACGGGGTCGCGCTGGTGAACGGAATGGTCTCGGAGGGCAGCCTGGAAGTTGAAGTAACTGCTGGCGAGGTGGACCTGGTCAGGGAGAATGGAACGGTACTGGATGGGATCGCACTTGTGAACGGCCTGACGTTCACAAGGGGAGTTGCGCTTGTCAATGGCACTGCACTGACCAGGGGACTTGCCTTTGTGAACGGGATCGCCCTGGTCAATGAAGCAGGTTCGGGAGAAGATGTGGTGAACCTGGAGAACATGAATTTCCTGGCGAGCGGGACTGCCCTGGTGAACGGAAGCATTCCCAATGTACGCGGGGTTGCGCTTGTGAACGGATTGACAGGAATTGACGGGCAGGCCCTGAAGACTGCCGCCGGAACCGTACTGCCCGACGGAACGATCATCTACGAAAATGTCACGGTGAATAACGGGATGGCCCTGGTCAACGGGCTGGCTGTGGTGAGGGGTGTTGCTTTGGTGAACGGAGAACCCCTTTCCAATGACATCCCCATGGTGAACGGTTCAACGATCAATGAAACAAGCAATTCAGGGACCATCCTGGTTTTTGATGCCACGGATATTGAGACCCCTCCGGAGGATCCTGTCTTACGTCCCATCAGCTTTATTACGGGAACCATCGCAGGGAAGCACTGGATCGTTCCCGGGACCTTCTTGTCAAACAATTTTGAAATATCATATGAACCGGGAATGCTGACCATCCACAGGGCCCCGCTGAATGTTGGTGTAACTGCTGATGACAA
>Ga0272443_10002891_pt1 | contig 21103 bp, 15 predicted proteins | sample SSMAcet12_FD_193581 | JGI IMG/M metagenome (GOLD analysis project Ga0272443, IMG submission 193581) | Marine sediment archaeal communities from Little Sippewissett salt marsh, Falmouth, MA, United States - SSM-Acet-12 | ecosystem: Environmental > Aquatic > Marine > Wetlands > Sediment ... | reverse complement strand
CCTTCGCCTGGCTGCAGAACTTCCGTCGCTTGGTCGTTCGCTGGGACCGAAAACTGACGAGCTATGAAGGCTTCTTTCATATGGCCTGTCTACTGATCACCCTGAGACAGTTTTGAAACCAGTTCTAAGAAGATTCTGGTAGTTCTCGCGTTCTGTTCCTTGTTCTCGACCGCCGTGTGGGCCAATCCGTCCGTCGATCTGACGCGCATTTCCGGGTACTACAGTGGTGATGGGGGCGAGTTCCAGTTGACGCCCGACCAGGAGTTGACGGATCTCGTCGGATACAGTGATCCCTGGTCTTCCTTCTGCCTGGAGAAAACCGAGTACGTTTCTTCGGGGTCGACGTACGACGTGATCCTTAACACCGAAGCGCTGCTGGGCGGCACCAATCACGGTCCGACCGGTCCGCAGGGTGGCGACGCGCTCGATCCGATGACGGCCTATCTGTACACGCAGTTTCGTGCCGGTGCCCTGACCGGCTACGACTATGATCCGTCCGGCCAGCGCGGTGCCTCGGCGGGTGCCTTGCAAGAGGTCATCTGGTACATCGAGGATGAAGGCAGCAAGACCTGGGCCGATGGTGACGGTTCGCGTCAGGATCAATTCTACTCGGCGGCCCTGAACTGCGGGTGGACCGGCATTGGCAACGTCTGCGTCCTGAATCTCTATGCCCAGGGGCATGTGGGCGAGGCCGACTACTTCAAGCAGGACCAGTTGGCGCTGACCGTACCCGTTCCGGGCGCGGCGTTGCTGGGCAGCTTGGGGCTGGCCACGGTGGGATGGATCCGTCGCCGTCGCTCGCGGTAGGCGTCCGATCTCAAAGCGATCTCAAGGGGCTGTGGGCTTTGCTCACAGCCCTTTTTTCGTTGGTCCGTGAGTATCCGAGCGCTCAGGGGCGCGGATCGCGGCGGGGGCTGCGACGCTTGCCGTTGGCGCGTTGGGCTGCTTTGGCCTTCTTACGCCGCGCGGCGATCCGTGTGTTCACGCGCACGATGAAGAGATCCATGCTGGGAATCGTCATGCCCTCGGCAAAGCCCACGCTGTTGAGGATGCGGGCCATTTCCGCCGCCCGCCAGAAGTTGACCAACGGCAATACGTGTCGTGCCTCGAAACGCGACAGCGATTTGAGAAAGGTCGGCAGATTCCCCTCACGCAAGGCCTCGGCGTAATCGGCCAGCAAATCGTGTGTGTCGCGGTATGTCTCAAACATAAGTCACCCCCTGACGCTCATACGCGTCCGTTACCGGTTCTACCGGAGGGCCTTCACCGAGCCCTCCGTTTCCAAGAGGCACTGGATCGCCCAGGAGTAACGACAATTCTGGTGATGAATCTGTACGGAGTTCCAGTCCCTGATCGTCACATCGATGCGTCATCGGTCCGGATGTTGGCTTTTTTCCAGCCGCTGCACCGGGGCCTTAGAAATAACACAAATCTCAATCCGACCTAATACGGGCCCAATACGGTTCGGGCATTTTACCTGCACCCAACGGGTTGGAGCTGTCTCCGCTGGAACACGAGTCATTGCACGGGACAGATTAGCTGCGTGTGGCCACACAAGGCTGAGGTCTGGAAAGTAGATGAGAAAGGCGCCAGGGCCAGAGGCGGTTCGCTGTGAGCCGGGGCAGGCTGAAAGTCGCGTCTGCCCTCCCTGGTATTGGTCGCTGTTGGGGCGCCTCGGTCTGTACGGATGACGGAGCGCTGGAGACATAGCAAAACAGAATCTGGAAAAGGAGGAACAGCATGTGCAAACGAAATGTTGTCACAACCTGCCTCGTTCTCGGCCTGGCATTCTGCCTGCTGGGGCAGGGCACGGCCGCCCAGGCGGCGGGCGGTGCACGGGGCGTCTACTATTCGTGGGGTGAAGGCACCAGCCCTCCGGAGGGCGTCTTCGGACAGGTGAAACTGATCCGCACCGACGAGACCATCGATTTCAATTGGGGCGGCAACGAGCCGGGGCCGGGTGTACCGGCGGATAATTTCGCCGTCAAGTGGCAGGGCGTGATCGAGATTCCCGTCTCCGAGGCGTTCACCTTCTATACCGTCAGCGACGACGGCGTGAAGCTCTGGATCAACGATGAACTGGTGATCGACAACTGGACCAATCACGGTGACACCGAAGACACATCGGCCCCGATTGCGTTGGAGGCCGGTGCCCTGGTCCCCTTCGAGATGTGGCTCTACGAAGACGGTGGCGGTGCGGTCGGGCAACTGTACTGGGAGAGTGCCAGTACTGCCAAAGCGGTGATTCCGTCCAGTGCGTTGTCGCTGCCGCTGCGGTCGACGAATCCTGCCCCGGTGCATGGGACGGCCGACGTCTCACAGAACCCGACGCTCAACTGGATGGCCGGTGAGACGGCGGTGTCGCATGTCATCTACTTCGGTGAGACGCAAGAGGCGGTGGCGAACGCCACGCCGGAGACCGCGGATGTCTATCGCGGCACCCAAGCACTCGAGGCCACCAGTTTCAGCCCGGACAGCCTGGCGTGGAACACCGTCTACTACTGGCGCGTCGACGAAAGCGACGGCACCAATGTGACCAAGGGGGCGGTCTGGAGCTTCACCACGGCCGAGTTCCTGATCCTCGACGACTTCGAAGGCTACAACGACGATGAAGGGTTCCGCATTTTTGACGCCTACGTCGACGGCTGGGAAGACGCGGCCAACGGTTCGATCGTCGGTCACGAGGAATCGCCGTTTGCCGAGCAGGAGATCGTCTACGGCGGCAACCAGTCGATGGTCTTTCAGTACGCGCTCGATGACACGGCGTGGATCGCGGAAGCGGAACGCGAGTTCGCGACGCCCCGCGATTTGAGCATCAACGGTTTGAAGGCCCTGACGCTCGCGTACGTGGGCCAGCCCGGCAAGGTGGGCGCCGTCGCTTATGACGACGCAAGCGGGACCTATGCGGTGACCGGCACCGGTGGCGATCTTGACGACTACCAGGATCAGCTTCACTACGCCTACCAAGCGTTCAGTGGCGATGGATCCATCGTCGTTCGCGTCGACAGTGTCGAAGACGTCGATGCCCTGGCCAAGGCCGGCATCATGATCCGTGACACGTTGGAACCCGGTTCGTCGTACGCGATGGCCTGTGTGAGCCCGTCGAATCGCGTGGGATTGGCCTACCGCTTCTCACGCGGCGCGAAACCCTACCTGGAATACACGGCCAAGAACAGCATCACCGTGCCGTATTGGATTAAGTTGACTCGGCAGGGCCAGACCTTGACCGCCGAGCATTCCACGGACGGCACCAACTGGACGGCGATTGCCGGGCCGGATTCGGATCTGCCGTCGTCTGTGACGGTGACCATGAGCGATCCTGTCTATGTCGGTTTGCTCGTCAACGCCAATCTCGACGATGGCACGCCTTGCACCGCGGCGTTCTCCAGCGTCAGTGCGACCGGCCAGGTTCCGGCTGGTCCGTTCGTCGAGTCTATCGACATCGGTATCGTTAGCAACGGTTCGGCACCGCTCTACGTGGGGCTGGAGGATGCGGCGGGTGCCCGTGGTCTCGTGTACCATCCTGACGGTCCGGAAGCCGTCTATGTCAACCGTTGGACCGAGTGGTTCATCGCGTTGGAAGACTTCGTCACGGCCGGTGTAGACCTGACCCAGGTGACCAAGATGGTGGTCGGCGTGGGCGATCCCACGATGGCGCCGGCGCCCGGGACGGGGACACTCTACGTCGACGACATCCAGGCCGTGCGTCGTTTGCCGGTGGTGGGCGCCGAGATTCTCTTCCAGGAAGACTTCGAGGGGCTGCCCCTGGGGCCCAATGTCGATGAAGCCACGGCCGGTGACGAAGTCTGGACAAAGACCGCGCCGGAAGGGTGGACCATCGATGACAGCGGTGTCCCCGGCGTGGGCGATCCTGCCAATGACGGCGTTACCGAGTGGGCCGGTTGGAGCTTTGCGGACCTGAAGTGGTGGGTCGAGGCGGCCGGCGATCAGCAGCGCTCGCAGTACAACCTGGCCAGCGGGACCGTGGCTGTGGTCGATCCCGATGAGTGGGACGACCAAGCCCATGCCGATGGCTTGCTCAACAGCTTCCTGACGACGCCCGCGATCAACGTTTCGGGAATCAAGCCCGGCGATGAGACGCTCGAACTACGTTTCGATTCGAGCTGGCGCCGTGAAGATACCCAGACGGCGGTGGTCACCGCTCAGTTCGACGATGGCGAATCGGTCGAGATCGCCCGCTGGGAGTCCGAAGGCGCCGACACCGGCTACGTCAAAGACGACGCGACCAATGAGACCGTGACGGTGAGCTTTGCCCGTCCGGCCGGCGCCAAAATGCTGACCGTGACCTTCGGCATGGTCGAGGCCGGCAATGACTGGTGGTGGGCCATCGACAACGTGCAGGTTGCCGGCTATCCCCGCGAGCGCGTGATCGCGCTGGAGGAGAACTGGGACGACGTGCCCCTGGGGCCGAACGTGGAAGAAGGCGGCGCCGGGACGGTGGACGAAGCCTGGACCGATATCCCGCCGACCGGTTGGGTGATCGATGAGAGCGGCATCCCCGGCGTGGGCGATCCGGAGGTCGATGGCGTGACCGAGTGGGCCGGCTGGGCGATTGCCGAGAAGCAGTTCTGGGTCAATTCCGACGGCCAGCGACGCGAGGAATTCGAGTTGGCCTCGGGCAACGTGGTGGTGGCCGATTGTGATGAGTGGGACGATTCGACCCATCCGGCCGACTACGATGTCACCGTGGACAACTATGACACCTGGTTGACGACGCCCGTGATCGACATCGCGGAATTCGAACTGGGTACGGTCCAGATCAAGTTCGATTCCAGTTGGCGGCCGGAGTACGATACCAACTACCATCAGACGGCGAACATCACCGTCTCTTACGATGGCGGCGAGCCGATCGAAGTGCTGCGTTGGGAATCGGATGCATCCAGTCCTTACTACAAGGACGACAACTCCACCAACGAGACCATCGTGGTCAAGCTGGACGCGCCGGCGGATGCTCGGACCATGGTCGTGACCTTCGGTCTGTTCGATGCGGGCAACGACTGGTGGTGGGCCCTGGATAATCTCGAGTTCAGTGGTATTCCGAAGGAGAAGGTCCCGGTCCTGGTCGAGGATTTCGAGGGGCTGCCTTTGGGGCCGAACGTCGACGAAGCGCTTGTCGGCGACGAAGTCTGGACCAAGACGGCGCCCGACGGCTGGACCATCGACGACAGTGGCGTGCCCGGCGCGGGCGATCCCGCCAACGACGGTGTCACCGAGTGGGCCGGCTGGAGCTTTGCCGACAAGGCCTGGTGGGTCGAGACGGCCGGCGATCAGCAGCGGTCGAACTTCGAACTGGGTCAGGGTACGGTTGCTGTGGTCGATCCCGACGAGTGGGACGACCTGGCCCGCGCCGATGGCTTGCTCAACAGCTTCCTCGCAACGCCGGTCTTGGACATCACGCAGATCGAAGCCGGTTCCCTGGAACTGACCTTCGATTCGAGCTGGCGGCGCGAAGACACGCAGACGGCTCTGATTACGGTCAGCTACGACGGTGGCGAGCCGGTGACGGTCGCCCTGTGGGAGTCGGAAGGCAACGACACCGGGTACGTCAAAGACGATGCGACCAGCGAAACCGTAACGGTCGAGTTGGACAATCCCGCCGGTGCGCAAACCGCCGTCGTGACCTTCGGCATGATCGATGCCGGCAATGACTGGTGGTGGGCCATTGACAACGTCGTGGTTGCGGGCGTGCCTGTGGAATAGATGAAGGTTCACCAAGAGGCAATCGCGGGCTTCTGTCCTCCTGCCTAACGACCACACACCGATTGCCTCGTGCCCTTAGGGGACAATTGACGCGGAGGTCTGTGCCACACCCACAGACCTCCGCTGTCTTTTTGCGCCCTCACCGCGACCGGCGATAGGGCTGGAGCAACTCGGCGTTGTCGACCCACATCACGAAGAAGGGCTGGGCATCGGGCCGGCGCTGCTTGACGTAGATCAGGAAGGGGCGGTTGAAGTAGAGATAGCGAGGTTGAGTTGTTCGGGCTGAGCGGCTCCTGGTGCTTCCGAGAGTGGCCATCGATCTCAGGACGACGCCGGTCCGGCTCAGCGAGAAGTCGATCTTCTGCAACGCCTCGAAGAACACGGCACCAATGAGATGCTGGTTGCCGAGTTTCCTGCCCTCCAACTCGCGGAAGTGGTGGGTGAGCTTGTAGAGCACGTCGGGAACCATCAGATGGTCGATCGGCCGCAGCCGACGCAACGTCTCGTAATCGGGATCGGCCTTGAATTGGGCGATGGCTTGCTCGACGCCGGCCACGGTTTCGCGCAGGGTCCCGCTCACGGGCATACGGGCCAGCACGATCTGGTAGGGGTCGGTGTGCTTGCACAGATCCACGGCGAACGTATCGCTGTCTCGTGCGTCGGCGTATCCGTAGTGAAGGATCTCCACCTGTTCGCGGACCTGGTCGGCCTCTCTGGTCCTTTCGGGCAAGTCGGAAAACGCCGTGACTTCGGTCTTGGTCCCATCCGATCCGGCAAAGGCGAACGGAGATTCGTTCGTGTGGAACGGGTGTTCGAAGTCCACAGTCAGGCTCAGGTAGGCGTACGCAACCATCACACCGGGCAAGGTTCGGTAGCGTTCGTCGAAAGCGGGAGGGGACTCGTTCGGAAAACGCCGTGCCATCTCGCCCTGGATCTCTTCCAGGATACCGTCGTTGACGGCGCCGGCGGTCGCGTAGTACGATTCTCGCTCGATATTTTCTGTGGGGAATGCGGCGTTGTTGAGACGATTCGCCAACTCCTCGGCCCCGCGGACAATGATCGGTTCGCCAGCGATCCTCTCCTGATACTGATCCCAGGCCATCTGGAACGTGGCGCACCAGATCGCGTTGTGACCTGACGGCAGGGGGCAGTCGAGTGTGGCCAGCACTGTGGTTGCTTCCAGGTCATTGGAATCTACACTCACAGCCTGTTGCATCGCAGTTTCTTGATAATAGGTCGTCGGGTCCTGGACGAGCAGCGAGTCACGGGCATGGGCCGGTGACAGCCCGGCCCCGGGCGTGGGAGGTCTGCCTTTGGGATCGCCTCGCTCGGGCAGAGGAGAGACGGTGTAGATGTTGTCGTTATCGAGGCCACAATGCGGGCGGTCTTTGAAGTCAACATGCCCATCGAGGAAAAGCACGTTCTGACCGGTTCCGTTGTGGCAAATCGTATTGCCCGCGGCGGCCTGTTCGGGCGTCCCCTCATACGGCGGGATGTCGGGCTCGAATCGCTCAAATCGCTCGACCAACTCGCCCATGAACCAGGGATTCCGGTCGGCCAGAACCGCCAGGCCCGGATCGTCGGAGGTCTTCAGTGCGTAGCGCCCGAACGGGAGTTGATAGGCGTAGCTGTAGTGTTTTCCGGGGTCCGGCCCGAAATCCCAGGCGTCGGTCAGAGTGAAATCAGGTCGGCCTGCCGAATATTCGGAGAGCTGAAATTCGCGGCCGGCCGGATCGGTAGGGCACACGAAAGTGGCAGGTGCAACGTCAGTATACTTGACCAGGAGATACAGGCAGGAGCCGATGGTGGCTCTTCCACCTTCGCCCGCGCCCGGCGTGACGGCGAAGGCCCTATAGCGGTCGGCCGCGGCCCAGTTGTGTTGAAGCAGGCCCCACTCCGAGTTGGGTCCACCGGCACGCGGCAGCTCGCTATCGTAGTCGCCAGCGTAGACAAACATGGCCCGGCCCAGCAGCGCCAGATTCCGCGCGCACACGGTCCCACGCGCCTCAGTCCGAGCCTTGCGGCAGGCCACCGGCAGAACCGCCAACAGGAACAGGCCCAGGCCCGCGATGACAAGAACCTCGATCCGCGTTGGCCATGTTTGGTTGCTCTGTCTTGCCATCCGTTCTATCCCCTTCAAACCCTTCTCACTCTTCACACCTTTCCTACCTCTAATCCCGGACGGTGGTCTCATAGCGAACGCCCTCGGGCACCGGGACCGGCACCGCGACGGTGACCCCGTGATCGCCCGCGGTCTGTCGCGTGCTGTCGACGGCGACGAATGCGGTGTAGGCACTCATCAGGCCGTATTCGAGTGCGGTCTGTGTGATCTCTCTCGGCAGCGCAGCGCTGTGGTCGTACGTAGCGCGGGAGGCCAATTGCTCGATTTTCTTGCGGGCCCAGACGCAGGCGATGCCTGGATGGGTAGCGTCTTTGATTCGGGTCCGGATATTGATCTGTCTGGTGAAGTCGCCCACCCGGCCCGCGACACGAATGGTGGTGTTGCCTTGTCCGCGGAAGCGACCGGTGACGATCAGGGGCCGGCCCACGAACAGATCGGGAAGCTGCGAGGGATAGACGTCCTCGACCTCCAGATTGCCCCAGTCGATCGCCACGTCGGTCAGCGCCGGGTGGCTGATGCGGTCGTAGAACCGGTCGACGATTTCGCTGCTGTTGTCGTTGGGCCCGACATAGGCGACGGCGCCCTTGCCCAGCTTGGCCATGCGGTCGAGCAGGTAGCGGTTGACGGAACTGCCGACCCCGAAGCTGAAGATGCGGCTGGCGCCGAGCCGCCCATGCACGGCCGCCAGGATCTCGGTCTCGTTGCCGATATAGCCATCGGTCATGAAGCACACGAAACGAAACCGCTCCTCGTCGTGGGGGAAGTCCAGCGCCGCCTTGACACCTTCGATCATCATGGTCCCGCCGCTGCCGCGTAGCCCATCGACGTACCTGACGGCTTCGCGCACGTTCGCTTTCGTGGCTGGAACAGGCTCAGGACCGAACTTCGACGCGCTCTGCGAGAAGCGGATAACCTGGAACGTATCGCCCGGTTCAAGCTTGCGCAGGGCCCGCTTGATCGCATCCTTGGCCTTGGCGATGGGTTTGCCACTCATGCTGCCCGAGCAGTCCAGGACGAAGACCATCTCCATCGGGGCCCGCTTCAGCGTTTGCAGGTCTTCAGGTGGATAGAGCATCAGTGTGAAGAACCCACCGCGCTGGTCCCGGTGCGTCACCAGCGCGGATTTCACCGTCTGGCCCGCGACTTTGTAGCGCAGGACGAAGTCTTTGTTCGGGATGCTGTCGAGCGAGCTGAGCTGCACGTGGCGCTTCTCGGGGCTCTCGGTCGCGTTGGTGATCGCGTGTGTGGGGCACTGGATCTCTTCGATGGCCACGCCCGCGTCGATGTCCAGAGCCAGCGCGATATCGTGACCGCTGCGCTCGTTGGGTTTAAGGTACTGGACTTCGGTCTTCTGACCTGAAACACCGGTTGTGCCCCGCGCCACCGCGCCGACGCCATCGGTCGAGCCGGGAGGGTTGAAGCGCGGCCCGACCACCATCGGGAAGACGAATTCGTACCAGCCGTCGACGTAAGCGAGTGTATTGAAATACTTGATATCGACGTCGATCGCCTTGCCGGGCTCGATATTGGCGACTTTCTGCGTGAAGATGTTGGGCCGCTCCTGAGTCAGCAGGCTGGCGACATGGCCCTGGCGACGTGCCTCACGGTAGATTTGCTCGGCTTCCTGCCGTTCGCGGATGATGCCCCGAATGCGCCTCTCGCCGATCACCATGATGAACTCATTGACAGCCGCATTCTGAGGCAGCGGGAACACATAGACCGCCTCGATCTTCTCATCGTACGGATTGTGGAATTGCTGCGTCACATGCACGGTGGCGATGTAGCCACTGATCTGCCCCTCGACGTCCGTGTGCTTGAGCGGTAGGGGAATCTCCTTCTCCTCAATCCGCGCCAGCATCGCCCCCGAGCCCGGCGTTTCGCTGTCCGAAGCCCTCGCCGGTGTCTCCGGCTTGGCAATCACCCAGATTTCATCAGCGGTAATGGGGAGTAGCCCTGGCTCGCCGGTCTGCTGGATACCAGGAATGGCTTGGCTCCCAGCTGGCAAGTCAATTTTGACCCTTTTGGCCGATTTGGCCCCGGAAAGCGCCTCAGCATCAGCCGCGTTCTGCATCTGATGCAGGTTCCAGGCGACCTTACCCCAATCGATGCTAATGAGGAACACGAGCACTATGACCAGCAATATGAATGAGATAATTGCCAGTTTCTTCATTCTCTCTCTCCTCTCTCCAGGGCGATCTCAGCGGGGCAGTTCTGACCATCGGCGGCGGCGGCGACGGTGAGATTCAGCTCATATTCAGGTTCGACATCACCGCCGATCTGCAAGTGGACCCTGGCGATGCGGGTGCGGCCGGTGGGCAGGTCTTGGCCTGTGTTGAAGGCGGCGATGATGATGCGGTCTTTGGCCAGCGCGGCCGGATCGTAGTAGGGGGCTTCCCGGAAGGCCTCGTGCTCGCCCCCTTCGACGCCCACGATCTTGACCTTGCCCTGGGTGACCTTCAGTTCGAACTGGTAGGCGGCCAGGGGACGACTGCCCGAATCGAGATAGATATCCACCGGTGCGAAGCGCACCTTCGACTCGATAACCCGGCTGGCGTGCCCGATCCGCGGCGCGAGCAGCATGATCGCAAGGCCGGTAAGAATCAGACTCAATATCACGTATCGTTTCATGGCTAGACTCCCTTGTCCAGACGGACGGCGACCAGCGCCACCGTGTCCACATCGCGGCGGTCGATCAGGCCGTCACCGTTGAAGTCCCACGTTGCTTCAGTGGGCAGACTCGACTCGATGTGACGGGCCAGGGTGAAGGCATCGAGGATGTCGACTTTGCCGTTATTGTCGATGTCCGCCTCGGGCTGCGCGACGGCCAGGGCCTGAGCACGCCTGTCGTGTTCGGTGTGGGAGGCCGGGCTGGCGGTGAACCACCAGAGACAGACGCCCAGCAGGATCGCAGCCGCAGCCGTGGCGGGCACGGCCCAGTGCCGCTTCCAGAGCCGGCGCCGGGGACGTCCGAAGTGCTGCCGGGCCGCCTCCGCGACGGCCCGATCCACGCACGCAGGTATCGGTCGATCCGGAGCAAACAGCCTGCCCAGGTCCTCGGAGAACTCTGGCTTCAGGCCCAGGTCCGCATCGTTATCGAAATGTCGTTCGTTATCACTCATGTCAGTGTGTCTCCACGGTGTTAAGCAATTGGCAGGGCCAGAAAGTTCATCGGTTCCGGAGTTTCTCTCAATTTCTTCACCGGCTTCATTTAACCGACGAAGTAATCCCGGGTCCGCGGGTCGTCGCGGAGTGTCCGCAAAGCATTGTGCAGACGGGATTTAACGGTTTCCAAGGGGATGTCGATCGCCATGCCGATTTCCGCCAGCGAGAACCCATCGAGGAACCGCATGAGGACAACCTCCCGCTGCTCGGGCGAGAGAGCTCCCAACGCCGCGGCCAGTTCCGTCCGCGAGGTTTCAGTTGGGTGGGTGTCGGGCAGGGCGTTGAGGACAGCCGTGTCGGCGCCGTCGGGCGACTTGCGCCGCCGCAGATTCAACGCCAGATGTTTGACCACGGGATAGAGAAAGGTGGTCAGCGAGGCCGTCAGTTCGAAGCCCGGGAACTTTTTCATGAGGGCGAGGAACGTCTCCTGGACCACGTCCGAGGCATCCTGATGGTGTCCCGTGAAGCGCCAGGCCAGCCGGTATACCCAGTCGCGGTAACGCGCGTAGAGCACCTCGAAGGCCTCGGTGTCCCCGGCGTTGATCGACTCAATTAACTGACGGTCTGACTTCACGTTGGACTCCGCACGTCCCGAGCATTGGGGACGTCGGTGGTTCGCCTCCACAACGCGTCCCGCAGTGCGCCATTGTACCGAAGCATTGGAATCTTCGCACGTATCTGTGGCCCGCTATCTCCGCGCCGGGAAAGGCCGCTGCATGCGGGGGAGGGATTGCGCCAGGGTTAACCCGCGGAGATCAGACGTTGGAGCCGGCGAGCCGCGTGCAGGGCAAAGGAGGGAAACAGATAGCGCAGACGTCCCTCGGTCCGTTCGTGCTGCGCGCGCTGGGCGTCGATCGCGTTGAGCAGTCGGATGTTGTCCGACAGCGCGCGGGCTTCGTCGCTATCCAGCTTGGCCTTGTAATTGACCTCGAGCCATTTCACCAGCGAGTACTGGCGGAACAACAGGCCCGGCCTGGGTGGCGCAGAGAACTCGAACTCCGTCACCCACCGATGGTCCGAGTTCTGCACGGTGCTGCGCAGGTGAGCGGTGATGTCATTGTTGTCGCGCATGCCAATGGAGCCCGCCCAGGGGACCTTTCGTCCCTCAATGACCACCTCGGGCATGCCGAGCTCGCGACAGAAGTCCCGGGCGAAGCGCTTGTCCCGCGCGACGTCCTTGGGATCGAGGCTGGTCTTGGACCAGGCGTAGGGGCCCGAGTGCATGTAGGGTTGCAGCGTTTGCAGGCCGAGCAGTTGGTTGGGTTCGATGGTCTTCCAGACGACAACGCTCTTGCGACTATAGGGGCCGGTGTCGTAGCCGCCCAGGACCCCGTCGCCGCCATCGCCGGCGACGATCAGCGTATGTCCGAGTTCCTTGGCCTTCTTACTGGCGATATAGGCGAAGACGATGTCCTCGAAGGCATAAGGTTCACTGAGCCGGCCGACCAGCGCGTCAGCGGTTTCAATGAAATCCGCAGGTGTCACTTGGATCTCGTGCAACGTCCCTTCGAGCGTGGCCGCCAGCGCGCGGGCCTTTTCGGATTCGGGTCCGGTGAAGTGGATGTAGTCGGCGTCGGGGCGGTCGTAGAGCTTGGCCAGGATGGACGAGTCGTAGCCGCCGGAAAAATGCAGGGCAAATTTCCCTTCGGGCTTCTGCGCGATCAGTCCATCCGGGAAAGGTCTCTGGATCTGGCGGTACAAGTCGTCGTGGTTTCCCGTGCGGCAGACCGCCTTGTAATACCCTTCGAATAAGGTGTGAGGAATCAGACAATACCCATGCGTCAGATATGCTCTCACCTGCTTGAGGTTCAGCGGGCCCTTGGTGCCATAGAAGACCTTCTCAAACGTCCATACTGTCGGTTTTCCTACCATGACTGCTCCGTCGTGTCCCAGTGCCTGGTCTTCTTGACGCCATGCCTTAAGCTCGCGTCAAGTTACAACCTGGCGATTTGTGTGTCAATCCCGCTTCGGATGTTGCCCGTGTCGTTCAGCAGGGAAGACCAGTATCTCCACGCTCAGGCAGACTTGCTACTACTGGGAGGGTCTGACGGGCCGTCGTCTCATCCGTTCCGTGGCCTTCAGCAGGATTGGCGGAATCAGGCTCTTGAGTTGAGCCTTGCGCCGGGCGCGCTCGGCCGCTGCGTCGTCGACGGCGTTCAGTTGCCTGACCTCCTGCCGCAGTCTTTCGGTCTCGGCTTGGTCCAACTTGCTCTTGTAGGCGGCCTCGAGATGCTTGACCAATTCGTACTGGCGGAACTGAAGTCCGATCACCGGCGGGGTAGGATAGGTGAATTCGGTGATCCAACGATAGTCGGAGGCGTCGATAGCGGCTTGCATGTGGTCGCTGACCTTCTGGTCGTTCCGTATGCCGAGTGAGCCCGCCCAGGGGATTTTCTTCTGCATGACGATCTCTTCCGGCATCCCAAGTCCCTGGAGGTAACGGCGCAGAAAGAGCTTGTCTTTCTTACGTTCCTCCAGGGGGACGGTTGTCCTGGACCATGCGTCCAGGATGCTATGCATCAAAGGTTGAAACGACTTTAACCCGAGGATGCGGTGGGGCTCCAGCGTCTTCCAGATGTCGGCCGATTCACCGCTGTCGATGCCCACGTTGTATCCGCCGAAGACCGGGTCTCCGCCATCGCCGGTTAGCACCAGGGTGTGCCCCAGTTCCTTGGCCTTACGGCTGGCGATGTAGGCGAAGACGACGTCGTTGAAGGCGTACGGTTCGCGCATCTGTGGGGTCAGCGCTTCGGCCGCTTCGATGAAGTCATCCGCGGTGACGGTCAATTCGTGCATCTTGCCCTTTAGCGTGGCGGCCAGGATTCTGGCCTTGGGGGTCTCCGGTCCGACCAGATGGAGATAGTCGACGTCGGGGCCATCGTACAACTGCGCCAGCAGACTCGAATCATAGCCGCCGGAGAAGTGCATGGCGAACCGACCTTCGGGCTTCTGGACGGTGACGGCGTCCGGGAAGGGCTTCTCAATGCGGGACGCCAGTTGGTCATGGTCGCCCACGCGATGGACGGCTCTGTAGTATCCGGCGAACAAGGTATGGGGGATGGGACAGTAACCTTGTGCGAGAAACTGCTTGACGTTCGGTACGCTCAAGCCACTTTTCTTGCCGTAGAAGACCTTTTCAAACGTCCAGTACATTGCCGTATCCTTATGCACGTGTTTCGGTAATCTCCAATTCACCGGACTGATGTGCGACGTTCACTCTGTACCCGTCTGAACACCCGTCTACAATTCCAGCGGCCAGGCCGATCCGTTTCGCCAACCGCAGCGCGAGGCCACGCCGGGCCAGCCGGGGCTGTCGGCGGGAAGTTCCTACTGAGGCAGAGGCGGAGCAACCTGCTGCGGATGATCGAAAGCGAGCTTGGCTCGAACCTGCTCCAGCAATTGCGCCTGCTTCTGTATTCGCCAGACCAGCAGGATCAGGGGCGGGCGGGATTTCTCTTTGAACGTGATGACAATGCGTCCGAAGCCCAGCAGGCGTTCGAGGAAATCGCCCGTGTCGATGCGGCTGTTGTAATCCTCGCGCCCGATCTGTTCACCGGTCTCGGTGGGGCCCTCCTGGAGGTTCATGTAGTTCGGTGTGACGGCCACGTAATAGAACAGCCCACGCACCCAGGAGAGGCCGACGGTGAGCAGTCCGAGTAGGGCGACGAGCAGATAGCCGGTGCCGCTGATGGAGAAACCCAGGTGACGGAAGATGCCCAGGAAGCCACCGACCCAGTCGAGCAGGTGGAGCCAGAGAAAGACGAAGCCGGCCGTGACGATGCCGATCAACAGCAATTTGATGCTGATGTCGTACTCCTCGACGAGAAAGTTGATGATGAAAATAGCGAACCAAACCCCGCCGATGATTCTCGGATTGATAGAGGCCAGAAAGCTCCACTCGGTCTCGTGCAGGAACATCAGCAGGGCTGCCACCAGCGAGGCGACCATGGTCGGAACGTAGAGGACTTTCGGGGTCCATCCGAATACGATCAACCAGTCGTTGATGTCGGGGTCGGCGGTCAGCGCCGCTTTCAGACGCAAGCGCGTGCGCAGGGTCTTGCGCAGCAGGAGCCAGGCGACGACGCCGGCGATAACAACACCGATCAGAATATAGAGCGCGATCATCTTGTTGGATGTCCACATGGCTTTGTCCTTCCACTTCTCGACTTCCCGGCCGCGGGCACCGATCCCGGTCTCTGCCCGATCCACATGCCCGGAAACGGCATGATTCTACCAGTATAGACGCACGAACGCCAAGTTCATATCACAGGTTTTGGCCCTATTCAGACGATCGCCTTGGTGGCCCCGGTGGTGAAGCCGCCATCGACGAGAATGATCTGGCCCGTGACATAGGCCGAGGCCTCCGAGGCCAGAAAGATGACGGTCCCGTCCAGGTCGTTCGGTTTGCCGGGCCGGCCCAGCGGGATGCGGTCGGTGATGTACTCGACCCAGGGCTTGTTCTCGTACAGCACGGCGTTCTGGGCGGTCTTGAACCAGCCGGGCGCCAGGACGTTGACGGTGATGCCGTGCCGGCCCCACTCGGCGGCCAGGCTGCGGCTAACTTGCAGGATGCCGCCGCGACTGGCGCAGTACGGGCCGATGCCTTCCATCCCGAAGACGCAGGTACATGAGCCGATGTTGATGATCCGCCCGTAGCGTTGCTTGATCATCTCTTTGCCCACGGCCTGGGCTACGAAGAACGCACCTTTGAGATTGGTCTCCAGGACGGTGTCCCAGTTGTCCCACGTGAACTCTGTGGCGGGCTGGCGAATGTTCAGGCCCGCGTTGTTGACCAGGATGTCGATTCTGCCATATTCAGCGATGGCGGCGCCGACCATATTGTCGATGTCGCTTTCCTTGCGGACGTCGAGTTGGACGGGCAGCGCCTTGCGGCCCAGATCCTCGATCTCCGCCTGGAACTCGGCGAGACGGACCTTGTCGCGACTGGTGATGACCAGGTCGGCCCCGGCGCGGGCCAGGGCCCGGCCGAAGTATTGACCCAGGCCGCGACTGGTTCCTGTCACGATGGCGACTTTTCCGGAAAGATCAAAGAGACGCTCCATGGGTGTGGTTCTCCAAGGCTCTAAGGTTCCAAAACGATCTTCAGCAGGTTTTCCTCCGCTTTGAGGAGGCGTTCGAATACGGCCGGGCCCGCCTCCAGCGGCGCCACCTCGCTGACCAGCGGCTCGACGTTGATCCGGCCCGAAGCAATCAGGTCGATACAGGTTCGGAATTCACCCGAACTGGCGTACGAGCCGGTGAACGTCAGTTCCCGGCTGACTAGTTCTTGCAGATTGAATTCTGTCTCCTTGGCCAGATTTCCGATGGCCACCAGCGTGCCCCCGGTCTTGGTGGCGGAGACGGCCTGGTGGAAGGTTTCGGCAAATCCCACCGCTTCGAACGTGACATCAGCGCCGAGACCGCCCGTGCGCTCGCGGATGGCATTGGTCAGCGCAAGTGTGTGCGAGTTGATGCATTCGTCGGCGCCGACTCGTCGGGCCAGGCCGAGGCGGAACTCGTTGATGTCACAGGCGATGGTCTTCCTGGCGCCGCGCAGCTTCGCGGCCTGGAGAACGAACAATCCAATGGTACCGGCTCCGATCACGAGCACGGTGTCACGGTCGGTGATGGGGCCGCGATTGGCGGCGTGGGTCCCGATGGAGGCCGGCTCCAGCAGGGCGGCCTGGACGAACGACATGTCGTCGGGAAGCTTGGCCACGATCCAGTGCGGTACCGCCACGAATTCCGCCAGGGCCCCGTGGCGTTTGAATTCCGGGACGGACACACCCAGGACCTGGCGTTTGACACAGCGGTTGAGCAGTCCCTGGGTACAGGCGGGGCAGCGGTTGCAGTAGACGGTGGAATCGAAGCAGACGCGATCGCCCGCAGCCAAGTCCGTGACGTTTTGCCCCACCTCGGCGACGACGCCCGCGGCCTCATGGCCCATGATCAGCGGGGGCAGGCGTCGACCGGTCTTGCCCGTGTAGCCCTGCACGTCGGAGCCACAGACGCCGCAGGCCTGGACGCGGATCAAGACGTCGTCGTCACCGAAACTCGGGTCGGGGACATCGGTGTACTGCAAGGTATACGGTTCGGTGTAGAGTAGCGCTTTCACTTGGCACCTGTGTTTCTAAGGGTCGTTTCAGATTCTATCCCGCGGCACTGCCGACCAGGGGCAGGACTTTGGCGAACAAAGCGGTGACGAGCAGCCCGACAACGGCCATACTACTGACCGTGACGGTCCAGGTCTTCAAGGTCTCCACTTCGGTCAGTCCGCCCATCTTGGCGAAGATCCAGAAGCCCGAGTCGTTCATCCAGTTGCCGCACTGGGCGCCGAAGCCGATGGCGGCCGCCAGGTAAACGGGATGGTAGCCCAGCGCCTGCGGCGTGGTAATCATCGCCGCCAGCATGGCCGACGTGGTAATCATCGAGACGGTGCTGGAACCCTGGGCGAACTTCAGCAGCGAGGCGATGAAGAAGGCCAGGAACAGCAGCTTGATGCCCCCAAGTTGTTCGGTGCTTTCGCCCACCATCAGGCCTTGAATCGCGTCGCCGACCTGAGCCTGCTTGAGCATGGCGCCGAAGGCCCCGCCGGCTGAGGTGATGAGAATGATCACGCCCGCGCTCATCAGCGAGGTCTCGACGATTTTGGCCAGTTGCTCGCGGCTGGGCTTTCGCTGTTGCCAGAGCACGTGGAGCGCGATAGCGGCCGAGAGCAACATGGCCAGGTTGGCGTTACCGAAGACGGCCGTAACCGTCTCGACCTTCTTGATCGCGGCCGCCGGGTCGGCGCCTTTGGCGAGCGTCGAGACCACCGTGTGCATCGAGATCATGATGACCGGTAAGATGATGGGCAGGATCGAGGGCAGCAGGGCGGGGAGCTGCTCGTCGGGCAGCGGTTCAGGCTCGGGGCCCGTGCCTTCCAGCGGACGCATGGGAATGTCGATCCGTTTCGCCAGCCAGCCGATGAAAAGGAGAATCACCACGGCGGTCGGGACGGCGCACAGCAGACCCACCATGATCATCGTGCCCAGGTCGATGCCGAGCGTGCCCGCGATAATCAGCGGGCCGGGCGTGGGGGGCACGAGCGAATGCGTGATGGACGCGCCGGCGCCCATGGCCAGGATCAGCAGGAGGTAGCTGCGTTTGGTGCGGCGATGCATCGAGCGGGCCAGGGGCAAGAGCAGGTAAAAAACCGTGTCGAAGAAGACGGGCACCGAGAGGACAAAGCCACTGGTCATCAACGAAATGGCGCAGCGTTTCTCACCGAGCAGGCCGACGAAAAGGCGAACGACCCGGTCGGCGGCGCCGGAGTCGATCAGGCATTTGCCAATGACCGCGGCCAGCGCGATGACGACCCCGATCTTGCCCGCGGTCGTGCCAAACGCCTCGGCGACCCGGCTGATCTTGTCCGCGAATTCGCCCGGCGCCAGCAAGCTGACGACGATGGCGGCCGTGATCAAGGCCAGGAACGCGTTGATGCGCAGGGCGACGATCATGCCGATCACGATGGCAATGCCCAGCGCCAGGATGATCAGCGGTCCGGCCGGACTGATCTCGGCAGGGGCATCTGCCGCCAGGACGGTCAAATTACTTAGTCCACTCAAAACTCTGCCCTCCATGAAGCAACACACAATTGGCGACGCGCGCACGCGTCACTTGACATCGTAGCTTACCGGGCATTCCGGATTATTTCCAGTAGCGGGGCTAGACAAAGATAGCTGAAGAACAGAAAGGTGCCCAACAGGCCGACGGCGAAGACCCGGCTGGGCTTCAGGACGGCGTAGGCTTCCTTTGAGAGCAGTCTCGGCATCACGAAGTACAGAGCGACGGCGACACAGGCTGCCTGCAGGGCGATCAGCAGCACGCCTTCAAGGATGGATGAGATCTTCAGGAGGAAAATGGGTTGGGTGCCCAGGGTGAAAACAATGAGCATGCTCGTGAAGAAGAACAGGATCAGGAAGACGCGAAACTGGGTTTTCCAGGCGAATGTTCGGTTGAAGCCTGGGATGCAGATCCGGAATGAATCGGCCAGCAAACGGGGCCAGCCGGCGAGTTGACCGCAAAGGGTCGAGACCATCGCGACGGCGCCGGCCAGTTTGAACAGGAAACCACCGAATCGGTCCCAACGCTGAGCGAAGACTTGCGAGAGCACATCGGCCATGTCGTTGTTGGCGGGCGCGAGCTGATTGACGCCCAAGATGCCCGCGCCGGCGACGAGGAACGCGCCGGTAACCAGGACGCCCAGAACCATGGCCAGGGTGGCATCGACATACAACATCCGGCACCAGCCTTTGATGTTCAAGGCGGTTTCCCGGGACATCTGTTTCAGGGCCGCTTCGTCGGCCGGTGTGCCGTACCCACGTCCGGCCGTCGCGCCATACCCGGCGCCCAGCACCCAATAGGTGTACCATACTTGCGAGGCGAACCCGCCGGCGCCCCAGCCCAGGACCGGGAGAATCTCCTGCCAGGTACTGTCCGAGACGCTTTCCTTGGCGAGCGCCCAGTCGGGAACGGCCGGCAGTTGAAAGGTCAGACCGACCAGCAGCTCGCGCAGGGGCGGAAAGACACGCACCGCGATATAGAACGCACCGATGACGACGATCAGAACGAAGAGACTCATGACGATCTTGAGGACGTTGAAGACGCCCGACCAGGCGACCGCCACGGCGAAGAAGGCGGCGAACCATCCACAAAGGTTCAACCCGGCACACGGTATGAGGCTGTGCAGAAATGTCCCGGCCGAAGTCGCCAGGGTTCCGATCGACAGGATGGCGCAGACGAATTGCACGACGAGGACGATCCAGACGACCCAGTGACGCGGGCCCGGGATGCGGTCGAACATGTCGATCATCGCCTCACCCGTGCAGACGGTATAGCGGGCGCCGGCCATGCCGACCCAGAACTTGAGAAAGACCCCCATGATGACGGCCCAGAGCACGGTGGTGCCCAGGATGGCGCCGGTACGCGTGGCGATGATGACTTCGCCGGAGCCGATGTATTCGGCCGCCCAGACCAGGCTCGGACCCACCAGCAGCAGGATGGCCAGCCCCTGAGGAGCGATGGGAATGTTCGAGTCACTCGCCTGCTTGTCGTTTTGGGCCATAGGCTCACGTCCGTGCCAAAGCTCATCGTGCTCAGGGACTCTGAAGGTGAGCACCAGCGTAGTGATTGGTCGACGCGCTGTCCATAGAATTTCAGGACAGAGTTTGGCGAGGGACTCTGCGGGGCATTATACTGCACGAGATCTCGCTGGCTCGACGAGGAGCAGCGAGGAGGACGAGACGCGTGGTGCGCCGAATCAGCCGAACCTGAGTGAGAAGGAGGTATCAGAAATGGCCAGACACTTCTTGGCGGCATTGATCGTGGTTCTATTGGCGTTGGAGGCGACGGCCCTGGCGGGCGCCGGACATGGCAGCGATCTGTACGGACTGGCACGCGTGCAGAGTGGCATGCGCACGAAGCGCGTCAGCAGCTACGATCGCTCCGGCGGCAACAACGATCGTTTCGAGCACATTCAGGACGGCCAAAGACGCGAGCTGTTCAACGTCAAGGGGGCGGGGATGATCAATCACATCTGGATCACGATTGCGCCGCCTCCCGAGCGCCTCAGTCGCAACGACATCATTCTGCGGATGTACTGGGATGGCAACGATTTCCCCTCAGTGGAATCGCCGATCGGCCCGTTCTTCGGGCAGGGCTGGAACGAAAGCTATCCCTTTGTCAGCCTGCCCTTGACGGCCGGGCCCGTCGACGGCCGGGGGATGGTCTCCTATTTCGTCATGCCTTTTGCCAAGGGGGCCCGGATCGAGATCGAGAACCAGACAGGCCGGGAGATCAGTGCATTCTATTACTACGTGGACTACGTCGAAGTCGACGCATTGCCCGACGACATGGGCCGCTTCTGTGCCTGGTACAATCACGAGTTGACCGAGGCCCGCGCCGAGGGCGAGAACGAGTGGGGCGTGGTGGGGCCGCAGGGCAAGAATCCCGACGGTAAGAAGAACTACCTCTTCGCGGACATCAAGGGCAAGGGCCACTTCGTCGGCGTCAACTACTACGTCCATTGTCCCACGCCCATGTGGTACGGCGAGGGCG
>Ga0272443_10002890_pt1 | contig 21105 bp, 19 predicted proteins | sample SSMAcet12_FD_193581 | JGI IMG/M metagenome (GOLD analysis project Ga0272443, IMG submission 193581) | Marine sediment archaeal communities from Little Sippewissett salt marsh, Falmouth, MA, United States - SSM-Acet-12 | ecosystem: Environmental > Aquatic > Marine > Wetlands > Sediment ... | reverse complement strand
GTCGGCACGTAATAGCTGAGTTCTACAATTGTTCCCCTGATAAAATAAATAATGTTTCTCATGTAGAAAAAAGCATGGTAAAAGCTGCCCAATTGGCCGGGGCAACAATAATAAACGTCACATTCCACCATTTTTCACCATTTGGAATTTCCGGGGTTGTCGTTATCGAACAAAGTCACCTTTCAATTCACACATGGCCAGAATATCAATTTGCAAGTATCGATTTATTTACATGTGGAGAAACTATCAATCCATGGATATCATTTGATCATCTCAAAGAAGAATTCGGTGCTGAACATGTTTCTAGTATCGAATTGCAAAGAGGACAGCTTCATCATTTAAATAGAATTTCCTTGGATGCTCCCAATGTTCGGGATTATGCAAGTAAGAAAAGCAAACATCCAACCTACAATAGAAATATATGGTTTACCGAACGAAATGAGGACGTGGCACTCTCATTACGCCATTCTGGAGATATTCTTTTTTCAAAGAAATCCCCATATCAACAGGTTGAAATCATTGATACCTATGCATATGGCAAAACATTGACCCTCGATGGTATGATAATGACCACCGAAAAGGACGAATACATTTATCATGAAATGATTTCCCATGTTCCCTTACTTTCTCATCCAAATCCAAAAAATATTTTAATAATTGGCGGAGGAGATGGCGGGGTTGCACGCGAAATTCTTAGACATGAATCAGTAAACCAAGTTGATATGGTAGAAATTGATGAAGTGGTGATTGATGCAAGTAAAAAGTTACTCCCGAAAATCGCCTCAACATTAGATGATCCAAAACTTAAGATTCATATTCAGGATGGTATTGAATTTGTAAAAAATTGTTCAAAAGACAAATATGATGTCGTGATTGTTGACTCTACCGATCCTGTTGGACCTGCTGAAGGTTTATTCAAAACATCCTTCTATAATGATGTTTATAGATGCTTACGTTCTGACGGCATTATGGTAACTCAAAGCGAATCTCCCGAATTCAACACTAGAGTTTTTAAAGAAATTTACGGATGTTATAGAGAAATATTTGGAAAAAATAATGTGTATTGTTATCTTGCATTCATCCCAACTTACCCATCTGGTATGTGGAGTTTCTCATATTGTTCTAAAGGTACCATTCATCCGGTTAATGATCTAGATCTTAAATATGCAAATGATTTTGTAATAAAGCATAAACTTCGATACTACAATCCAGAAATTCATAATTCATCATTTGTTTTACCCAATTTCGTTAAAGAACTTCTTTCTCAGAAAATTCCAATTAATAATTCAAAAAAAGTTATTGCGAGTTGCTAATAATTTTAAATATAATAAAAAATAAATTTGGTCTGTTAAGTTTGTTAGATTTTTTTCCAAATTAAATTTGTAATAACGTCAGACCATTAATTCAAAGATTCAATAGCTTACACCTGCAGGTTTATACAACCTATCTAAGATTATTTCAACATCCCCGCCGCAATAAGGGCAAGTTTTTATCCTAGTGGTAAACTTTGCATTACAGATTTTGCATCTCAAGTCAATCATGTGAACACCAATATTTAATTTATACGTTGAAATATTTAAATGTAATTAAAAAAAATTCGTCAATTGTTGAAAAATTAATTTTATATTTAGATTGATTTTCAAGTTTAATTACCATTCTTCTTGAAAGCCTAATTATTAATTAAGTTAAATTTGATATATTTTTTTATGTTAGTATTATAAATAACAAAAGTTAAGTAATAAATATAAAAAATTTAAGAAAATTTATAAAGTACTATCTATTTGACGTATTGGTGAGGGAATAGGAGGAAAGACATTTGAAATGCAAATGCATGAATCTGAATAAAACCGTCTTAGTTCAATATATGGTTTTTATTGAGTTATATCTCAAGAATCAGATTTATTATAATTAGCAATTAATTTGTGCTTACCTTAAGCCCCATATTCCCTCACAAAATATTTTTAGAAAATATATGTGGAAATTTTTAACAAAATTTTAGTAAAATTTATTTAAGCCGAAATAATCTTTCTCAAGGTATTTAATGGACTTAAATTCTTTAAATGAAATAAATGATATTTCAGAAACTCTTCTCATTCCACTTTATGCTAGGGCAATCGAAAGTAGGACGGATAATCCCATTATTGTTGATAGGAAGGCTATTGAAATTACCAATAAACTCAACACAATCTTAAAAGATTCACAATCGAAATTACATAAAAAACTTTTAAAAGGAAAACTTCAAAAAAAACTCAATGTAACCTTATCCTTGAGAACAAAAAAAATTGATGAATACGTTGATCAATTTATCGACCTCCATGAAAATTGTGTTGTAGTGGAACTTGGATGCGGGCTAAGCACCAGATTTGATAGGATAAATAATGATGGGTTTGAATGGTATGATCTTGATTTCCCGGAGGTTATAAATCTTAGGAAAAAATTTTTCAATGAAACTGGTAGATATCATCTTATTCCATCATCTGTACTAGATTTTGATTGGATGAATTCATTATCCCAAAAAAACGATCACAATTTTTTGTTTATTGCTGAAGGGCTTTTAATGTACCTTCACGAAGAAGAAGTTAAATCCCTGATAGTGTGCTTACAAAAATCATTTTCGGGTAGTGAATTAGTAAGCGAAGTAGCAAATACATATGTTGTAAATATACTAAAACACAATATATGGAAGAAAAAATTCCAACGAGATTTTTATTTAGGAAAAGAGGCCACATTTAATTTTGGAATTAGTAATAGCAATGATCTAGAAAAATGGGGTGAAGGAATTAAGTTTCTAGATGACTGGACTTATTTTGATGAGCCGGTAAAGAAACTTGGATTAATGAGATTTTTCGGTAGATTTAATTGGGTCAGAAAGGCACAATGGATCATTCACTATAGATTGGATTAAAGTTTTTAAATAAACACAATTTCGGTGTTATTAAAAGTCACAAATTATTCATTAAGTATTTTTAATAAATCATTGGGTTTAGTAATTAAGAAATCTGGTTCAGCCCTTGTTAACTTATTTTCTTGATGCCATCCCCAGGAAACACCGACTGTTTTAACATCAGCATGTTTACCTTCAATTATGTCACCTATTGTATCTCCGATATAGTAGTAATTTTCAACCTTAAAATCAGTTTTAATTTTATTTATTTTTGCGATCTTGCTCGCCTCTTTATCAGAACCCATTATCTCATTGAATTTGTTGATTTCTTTTGATTTCAGGAAATTTTCTACCACACTTGTTTCGTTGGAAGTAACAATTACTAGAATGTTATTTTTTGATAAATTTTCGATAGTTTCTTTTATACCTGGAAATAAACTGAGCTTATTTTGATTTTCAATCAAACGAATTTTCATAAAATTTACAATTCTTAATATCTGTTCTTTCGACATACCAATTTCAAACATACTTTCATACATGTTTTTTTCAAATAGTTTTAAAAATTCTTTTTTCGAGGCAATGTTTTGAAACCCTTCTCTCTTACAGGCCTCAATAAAGTTTTCCATAAATATTTCTAAGGAATCAACTATCACTCCATCGTAATCAAAAATTAATACGTTTTTCATTTTACAGCGGAAAAGAAAAGTTTACATAAATATTTTACCTAGTCAAGAGGGGAATTGATTAAGTGCTCCCGTCGGGATTCGAACCCGAGTCTAAGCCTCGAGAGGGCTTGATGATTGGCCGGACTACACTACGGGAGCAAAAAGCACTAACCACCAGACGAAACTTCAATAATTACAAGTTCCTGATTGTTGGTAAGAATAGAATCAATTGGAATGGGTTTATTATTATTCATTACTATTAGGGTGTCAGGTTTTAGATTAAGTTTATTTAATATATCTCCAACAATGCAACCTTCCTTGATGTTTACACTTTCAGTTTCTCTTGATCTTGTCCTGTTAACTTTGATTTGCAAGCGAATCGATACCCATATAAAAAAGTCTTTGATTAAGCTTTTGACCATTTTTATCAGTTAGCTGGGGTAGCCTAGCCCGGACCAAGGCGGTGGTCTCGAAAACCACTGGTGATTACCACCTCAAGGGTTCAAATCCCTTCCCCAGCGTTATCAAAAAATTAAATATTCCAACAAAAACAATTTTTTTGTAAAATAATGTATTATCCAAACAAAGTCAAAAATATAAAAATTGCCATAATGCGAATAAGTGGGTCGAGAATTCTAAGCTGTAAAATCATTGGTATTGGGGCAACGGATGGCCCCTCATCTGGAATACTAGTGGAATTTGTTAATCTTAAAAAATGTACAGTGTTACTTTCTAATAAAAAAGTGTAATTAAACTCGTTTTGACAGTAGCTATCTTCTGATGTTATCTCAAAATGGGAAATATCGTCGATAAGGTAATCAACCACTCTAAATGATTTTTCCAACGGTAGATTAGAGATTTTAAGTTGAATTGATGTGTCGGGATTATCAAAATTGCTTATTAAAATACTAATACTTTTGTCATCATCAGAAATTCCCGCAAGGTATGAGATACCGTCTTCAATTTCCTCTGATGATGTTGTAATTCTTATTGGAGTGTCCTTTATTAAATAGTTCAATGCTCTATATACAAGAACTGGAGTCTTATAAAGGCCATCAAAGGAAAAAAGTGAAAGATCAAATCCTAGTAATCTGCCTAGCCAACTATTGTCTTGGGTTCCTCTATAACGAAAGGCATAATTTAGTCCAGAATCTTGTAATAAAATGAGACTAGAGGCTGTAAAGGCAGCATTTTTTGCATTGTCCTTATCTCTCTGGGGTGATAGGATATCGTAATTCCATTCGGTATTAATATTTTCACACGAAATAAAACCGTATGTATCAAGTAAATTTCGAATAAAAAGTGACCCCCAGTATAACTCATAGGGGGAATTCGTATAGCGGTGCCAAGAATAAAAATCTAAAGTAAGATTTTCATTAACAATATAATCTAAAAAACCTGTGGTAAAATTTATGTTTTCAATTGATGAAGTACATGGGCCACCAATTTTCAAAGACTGATTGTATTTTTTTAATTTATTTGAAGTTATATTGTATATTAAGTAATAATCCTGATAAGAGCCATTCCAAAAACCTTGAAGATCTGGCTCATTCCATATCTCCCAATGCGTAATGTTATAGTAAAATCCATTATCCCAACCATTATTGTAATGTATTACAATATGTTTGCAAATTTCTGCCCATTTGAAAAAATCAGGTGGTACATTTCTAAGACTTTTATTGGTACTTGCACTTTCACCTAGACGGTAAAAAACTTTAGCTCCAGAGCCGATAATAGATGAAATTACTTCATCAGTACTTGTAAAATTATAGCTGTTTTCCTCATAAGCACTCTTACTCCAATTTGGAAATATCGTGCTGACATCTGTTGGTCCTGAAAAATCGTGTGTGCGTATAAAATTAATTCCAATTTCTCTGTATTGGATCGTCAGGTCGGCACCTCCTTCAACTAAGTTGATTGGACCGCAGTTTATCTCTGAAAATGGCTTTATGGTGGCACCTGCATTACTGCAGTTAAATTCAATAAATTTAACATCTCCATTGAAATTTATTGAGCTATTTTCAGCAATTTGAGAATTTGTAAGGCCGGTATTAAAACAGATAAGAATCAAAGATGTAACAATTAGTATGTTTTTAGATTTTGATTTAATTGATTTGATCATTTGTCCTTTCATATGCAAAATTATATTTAAAATTTTATTGCAATTTAGTATTTAAATACTCATTAGGAAATGAACATTGGTAATGAAAATGGTCGGCACAAAATATATAAATGACATTTGAGATTCAATTTTGACTGACAGTCAGTTGATAGTTGTCAAATCAGGTGGAGGGAAATACATTGAATAATTTAAAACGTCCCCTTAGAAGGCGAGATGTAATTGTTGATACTGCAGAATCCTTGTTTATTGGCAAAGGATTTAATAACACCTCTGTAGATGAAATAGTTACTAAATTAGGTGTTGCAAAAGGAACTTTTTATTATTACTTTAAATCAAAAGAGGAAATACTTGATGAACTTTTAAATCGCTACTTAAAAAATGTAAAAAAGATTGCAGATGAAATTGTTTTAAAGGAAGAGCTAAATGCTCCTGATAAGATCATACTTCTATTTAAACAAATTTCTCGATATAGTGAAAGTCGGAAAAACATATTTGACTATTTACATGAGGAAAGTAATGCCCAACTCCATTTAAAATACGAAAAAAAGAGTTTTCCGCTGCTAATTCCATCATTTGTCAAAATGATAAAGCAAGGAGTTAAAGAGGGCGTTTTTAATACTGAATACCCAGAGGAGGCCGCATGTGCCATATTAGGACTCAATGATACACTAATCGGTAAGAAAAAAATCATTAAAGATCGAATTAAAAAGTGGCAGGAACAAGCCACGGTATTTTTTGACTTTTTGGAAAGAATACTTGGTGCAAAAACTGGAACTTTTTCGAAAACACGTTTCTCTTTTGAGGGGAGGTGTTAAAAAATGGCAAAAGTTGTAATGACTACCGATACAACACTGATGTCAGAATATAATAAACATGTATTTCTTGGATTTGCAGCATGTGCACCAAAGGTAATTCCGGCGTGGATTTATCGAAAAATATTTTGTCCACCTGTTGAAGAGGAGAACGGACATGTTAAATTTGGTCATTGTGGGCAGAGGAAAATTGAGGCGTCACTAATCAATAATGGCTATAGTGAAAGCGATGTTGCCGTAGTCCGTCCCGATAAACTTGAGAATGTTGTATCAAATGAAACCAAGGTATTGTGTATAACAACTCACGATCCATTGGGATTAGGTCCTGCATCAACAACATTTAGTAATCTGGTTGGTAGGGAATCTTATACCAGCTATTATTTTAGAAAATTGGTAAATAATAAAATAATTCGTAAATATAATCTAAAGGTAATTGTTGGGGGATCGGGGGCTTGGCAACTTACAGATGTAAGAATAATGGGAAAACTGGGAATCGATTGTGTCGTGGTAGGAGAAGGTGAAATAACAGCAGTTGATGTCATTACAAAGGCAATCAATGGAGAAAAACTTCCCTTATTTCTAAATGGAGATGTTGTACCTCTTGAACAAATACCCCTGATAAGAAATCCAACACTCAATGGTATAATTGAGATTTGTCGAGGATGCGGGAGAGGGTGTAAGTTTTGTAATCCGACAATGTTGAATTTCAGATGTCAACCTATTGAATATATTATGAACGAAGCCCGCGTAAATGTAGAAGCGGGAAATGGCATTCTTTTCCATGCAGAAGATGTACTTAGATACAAAGCAAAGAAGTTTGTTCCAAATGAGAAGATAGTTACTGAATTGTTTGAAAGAGGCAAAAAACTGTCGGATAATATTGGAATAAGCCATTTTGCTCACGCTTCTGCTGCCTCAAAACCATCTTTAATTGAAAATATTTCAGAAATTATGGAAGCAGGCTCCAAGAAATGCCCATTCATTAGCGGTCAAGTTGGCATTGAAACTGGCTCTACACGTTTGGTTGAAAAATACATGAAAGGAAAAGCAAAACCTTTCAAACCACAAGAATGGCCTGAGATGATAATTCAGTCTCATAAAATCCTGCATGATAATCATTGGGTTAATCCAGAGACAATTATATTTGGCCTACCGGGAGAAAAACCAGAAGATATTAGAGAAACAATGGAGCTTATTGAAGACTTAAGAGAATATAAATCCTTGATTATTCCTCTATTCTTTGTTCCAATCGGCAATCTTCAAGAAAACGGGTTTTTTAGAATAAAAAATGCCCTTCCAGAACACTGGCAGCTCCTTTCGATGTGTCTTAAACACGATTTTAAATGGATTTATTCAATTGCAGATGAAAATCTACCCTCAGTAGGTATGGGAAGTTTAAAAATCTGGGGAATAAAGAAGGTAGTCAAATATATGCACAAAAAATTAATGCCTTTCATAGATATAATGGATGAAGGAAAAAACCCAATTGAAGAATACGAACAAAACAAAACCTCGCGTTTTTCAATTAAACCTTTCCATGACTACCAGGCGGGACTTTCTCCTTAATTTTTTCGCATTTTAGTACAAATGTGTGTTGGAAGAGATTTTTAGTTATTATTTTTTTAGATAATTCCAAGGTTCAAATAGATAACTTTAAGTAAAACTAAATTTATTGAAATGAGAGGGATAATATAAATGTACAAAAATAAAATTCTAAGAATCGGACTTTCAGTATTTGTTTTAACTCTTTTTTTTAATATTAATTTCATCGTAGCACAGAATACATCAAATCAATCTTTCACAGATAATAATGAAAAAATTTTACCCACGCCAATCTTGACTAATATGATAATTGAAGAAGCAATTTTGATGAGGAAATCTGTAAGGCAATTTTCTCAGGAAGCCGTAACCGATGAAGAGCTTTCAACGATCCTTTGGGCAGCATATGGTTTAAGATCAGATGGAAGAAGAACCGTACACCCGATAGACGGCATTCATGCAGCTGTTATTTACGTTTTCAATGAATCGGGAGTTTATAGATATAACTCGATTAACCATTCTCTTATTTTATACAAAATGGGCGACATGCGGGACCAAATCGACATTCTTCAATATAAAGCACCAATTCAGCTAGGACTTTGCTGGGATACCACAAAAGCCGACCCAAATCTTGGCGGGGCCGAATTGGGTCAGATAGGACAAAACATCCATTTTATGGCGGTTGCACTAGGTTTAGGAACTGTTGTTACAGGTCAATCCCCTGCTGCAGTCGAACCAGTTGGTTTGCCCGATAATGAAGAAGGTTTGATCCTAATGCCGTTAGGCCATCCACAGGATGATTACGATTTTTGCTATCGGCCCTTGTGGTTTTCTTTTTTGCCGAAAATTAAACACTCCGATATTTCTGTTTCAGATGTGATAAACCAAAGGGTAAATGGGACGGTGTTTTCGGGAAAACTTACAAGACAAGAATTAAGTCAGATGGTTTGGGGGGCATATGGTTTCTCTTACTATGTTGACAATGTACATGGCTCTTCAAACCCAGTTCTCCGTCATCGTACAGTGCCAAGTGCTCATGGATACTATCCACTAATAATGTATGTTTGTATTGAATCTGGCGTCTACAAATATTTTGGTGGTTTATCTAATTGCGACCTCTGGGGTTTACCGATATTTTCATTTCTTTTAAGAATAAACGGAAATGATGTACGGCATTCTATAGCACAAGCGTGCAATAAACCAGAGATTTCCACTGCGCCTGTTTTTATTGTTTCTATACTTGACTTGGAAGCAACAAAAAAATGGGACGATCTATCAGACGAATCTGTTTGGCGATTTTGGTATTACGAGGCAGGGGCATCTGCTCACAATGTTCAGCTAGAAGCGACAGCATGGAACCTGTCATCAACCATAGAGATTCCTGAAGATATTTCTTTAATTCGGACAACACTAAAATTAGATAGCAGATTTGTTCCACTACTTGTTATACCTCTCGGAAAAAATTAAAATGAAATTATATTTTGCTTTCTTAAACAATATTTAAGCTGAAGGTATAATTAGAAACCAAAATATGATTATAAAAACCATCAATCCAGCAACAAATATTGTATTCAACTTAATTTCAAGGGATTCCGAAATATCCATAGTGCATCTCCATCAACATCAGACTAAAACACACTTTAAAAACATTTTTCGCAGGTAGTTGCGTAGTTGAATATTCAGCGAGGTTAACTACGTGATGTCAAAACCTTTTCTATTCTTCTCTTTAGTTCATCCATTTCTATTGGTTTTTCAATATAATCCTCGCCTAAAAATTCACCTGCATTTTCGGCTATTCTATCGGTTCGAGCAGTAAGAAATACTATTGGAATATCTTTCCATTCAGGGTTATCCTTCAACTTATCAAATAATTCCCAACCACTCATTTCAGGCATCATTATGTCCAGTAAGATAAGGTCTGGAATTACCTCGTCATTTAAAAGGTCTAAACATTGCTGGCCACTATTTGCAGGTACAATTTCATATTCTCCACTGGTAAAAGATTCAAGGGCCGTTTTCACGGTAAAAATCTGATCCGATTCATCATCCACCATCATAATCCTTTTCACGACAAATTTCACCTCCTATTGATATGGTTATACCCATTAATTACATTTACTGCTTTTTTATCAATTTTATAACTTAACCTAAGTTAACTTAAAGCTTGGAATAAAATTAATCACTATAAACTTTTAAATTATGAAGCAATGACTTCAGGATTAAACTGCAGAGGTTTGCAATGCAGAAAATTCAAAATATCAATAAAATTTTCAATCTTCTAAGGCAGGAACTTTCAAGATACCAGCTTCCACAAATATCGCGAGAAAAATGGAAAGAGGTTAATCAAACCCCATTTACTACACTAGTTTCCTGCATTCTGAGTTTGAGAACAAAAGACAATATAACTGATAAGGCATCCGTAAAACTATTAAAAAATCATGACTCCCCTGAAAAAATTTTACTTCTTTCTGAAGATAAAATCGGGTCTTTGATTTATCCAGTAGGTTTTTACAAGACAAAGGCAAAGAAAATAAAAGAAATTTCAAAAATAATTCTAGAAAAATATGGTGGTGAAGTTCCAGCGGATTTTGATGAATTATTGACCTTGCCAGGGGTTGGAAGAAAAACTGCAAATATTGTCATGGTGTATGGCCACAAAAAAGAAGGCTATCTACCAATTGATACCCATTGTCATCGGATTCCAAATCGTCTTGGATGGGTTACTACTAAAAACCCAGAACAAACAGAAATTGCTTTAAAAGCAGTTTTACCTAAAAATTATTGGAGTGAATTTAACTCACTTTTTGTATTGTTTGGGCAAAAGATTTGCGTTCCCATATCGCCCCTTTGTAGCAAATGTCCCATTGAAAACTATTGCCAAAAAATTGGGGTAAAAAATCACAGATAGAACATTAAATTCTCATGCAATTATGCGATTTAATATATTCCTCAATTTCTCCTATAGATATTTCCCCGTTATCCGTGATAATGTCTATCATTTTATCTCGTTCATTCCAGCTTTTGTAGTATTTTTCCTGTCTTTCACTGGTGGAAAAACTGATTCCCTTGCTTTCCGCAAATGATTTTATTTGATCTTCGGTAAGTTTATCTAACAACTCCTTTTTTAATGACATTAACTTCTCCTCTGTTACTATTAATTAGAGATAGATGCTTCATCCTTATGACATATCTCGAGGTGAGATTAATTTTAAGCTTTTAAAAGTTTGTAAATAAGTAATTTATTAGTACCGAAAATTATCGATTAATTTATTAATAGAAAAACTATAGTGGCTTGTAGCGCGAGAGGATGGGATGCAGAAAGGCGATAATAATGAGATTTCATTAGAGCACAAAAGGCCGCTCGTTACTAGATCTCTACGAAGAAGCAGTATTAGAAAGAGGATAGCTGAATATCTTTTTGAAATAAGTCCAAGCTCTAGTTACACGTCCGAAATTGCTTATAACGTTAAAACAACTCCTACAAATGTAATTGGAGCAATTAGGGGCATGGATTCTAGATACAGGGAAGACGAATCCTTATTAAGTTTGGATCTTGTAGAGCAGACACAAAGTGGAAAAGATATAAAATTGTATAAAATAACAGAATTCGGAAAAGAAATGATAATATCTCTTAGAAAATAAGAGATTTTTTACCCAAAGAACACTTTCGCAATTTCGTATAATCCCATATCAACGGTTTTTAATTTTGAAACAGCATCTTTAAGCTTTAACGGTATAATTTTATTTCCCTGTAGAGCAACCATCTTGCCAAAATTACCTTCTTTTATAAGTTCGACAGCACCTACACCAAAACGGGTTGCAAGTACGCGATCATATGCTGTGGGACTTCCACCACGTTGAACGTGGCCAAGAATAGTAACCCTTGTTTCAACTCTCATTCGTTTTTCAACTTCTTTTGCAAGGTAATGACCAATTCCTCCAAGTCTTACATGACCAAATTCATCCATTTCATCAGATTGTGTAACATGAGAATCGTCACCAGCAGGCTTCGCTCCTTCTGCAGCGACTATTATGCTAAACTTTTTACCACGATCATAACGTTTTTTCAAATTGGCAATAACCCTATCCATGTCAAAGTTATCTTCTGGAATCAATATTTCATCTGCACCGCCTGCCATACCTGCAATTGTTGCAATCCATCCAGCATGTCTTCCCATAACTTCTAGAATCATTACTCTATGGTGCGACTCTGCAGTTGTGTGGAGTCTATCAATAGCATCTGTTACAATAGAAACAGCAGTATCAAAACCAAAAGTGTAATCGGTACCAGAAAGATCATTGTCTATGGTCTTGGGAACACCAACAACTGGAATTCCTATTTCATGGAGTTTTAATGCTACACTAAGAGTGTCATCTCCCCCAATAGCAATAATTGCTTCAATGCCGAATCTTTTAATATTTTCTTTTACTCGCTGTACATCTTCCGGTTTTTTAAATGGATTTGTCCTAGATGTGCCAATAATTGTTCCACCTTTTGGTAAGATGCCTGAAACCGAATAGTCTGTTAGAATCTCCATTTCTCCAGTAATTAGCCCTTTCCATCCATTTTTTATGCCGATAATCTCCCAATTATATTGCAGTGACTTTTTAACAACAGCTCTTATCACAGCATTCAAACCAGGACAATCTCCGCCACCCGTTAAAATTGCAATCTTTTTCATAAAAATGCACCTTTCCTATACTCACAAGCTCACAAGATTAGAATTTTAATCCTTCACCAAATATCTATCTGGAACTATCTTTAAAACTTTTTGTAAGAATAAATCCAATAAGAATAAGGAAATTCAAATTAAAAATTATTTTAAACTATCTAGAACCCTACTGGCCTTAATGGCAGAGTCATGCCATTGGGGTTTGTAGGTTTTTCTGACCTGTTTATCATATTCATCGATGTCAATATCCTGAAGTATCTTGAAACCTTCATCAAAATTCATTTTAATATTTTTATTGATAGCTCTGGCAGTACCTCTGAACATCAGAAAAGGTAGACTTCCAACAAATCTAAATCCCAGAGGAAGCCCTTCTGGTTGCCAAACTCCTTTTGCAGGTTTTATCCATAGATCCGCAGGATCTTCACCAAAGTGGGGAATTGGAATATTGTTTGGTGGTGCATGATAAAAATCAGCAGAAACATCACTAATTGCCCATTGCCCATCAACGTAACATTCACCACTACCATGAAGTACGAAAAAATTGAGATTATCGACCCATTTTTGAATTAGCGGATCCGCTGCCATATATAAATTGTACAGAGCCTCGACTCCCTGTGGGCTGTATAGACGATACCGTGCTTTAATTCCACCAACTCTACAAAGGGCTATGTAAAGGTTAAGTTTATCAATACATGTACCGTGGCCCGATTTTAAACATTCAATTGCTGATTTTGGTCTTGAAAAATCGATACGAATATTTCCATTTACGAATTTGAAAACATCTTTTGCATATTCGTAATCTTTCTTTTTGAATGCCCCTAAACTATTTGCCATTGCAATAATTTCTGGTTCCAACGGGTTGCATAAAAAAGTCGGTCTGAGGTATCTTTCATTTGATTCACAGTATTTCATATCATCAGAAAATTTTGGGATTTTATATGGAAGGGTCCTTGGTCTTAAAGATAGAGGCCCGTCTGGGCATCCCTTGTTTGCATTCATTACTAATAAAGGATGACGAATTGCCAACATAATCAAAGTTGGAATAGTTCTACCAAATGTTTTTGTCCAATTTAAATCAAAAAAGTATCCTTTTTCTCGCCATTCTTTTAGTTTGCCCATTCAAGTTTAGCTCCCTTTACGTTGTTCTACTTTCTTAAATTCTTGGGCCATCAAACCCCTCATCAGATTAGCGCAACCTTTTGCCTCTGCCCCAGCCATCCTAGTAATATCGGCTTCAAGTACTGGTCCAGGTCTTCCACATGCAGGACACTTTTCTAAAAGCTTTACCCGGTCTCCAGTTATTATGTATCCAGGATAGCTGAAAGCGACTGGATCAAGGAAGGCAAATCTCCCCCAAGTGTTATAGCCCACATTTCCTTGATTGTCATCTAAAACCATTGGATGAATCCATGGACTTAAATGTTTGTATCCTCCTTCACAGGAGAGAGCTAGTCCATTCATTTCTGACATACCATATACATCGACATAGGATTTATTGGGTATTCCTAGAGTTTCATTTACCATATTTGCAAATTCCGAAAGGGGCACCTTTCTATTCTCAAATATTTTCCAGCCTCCGCCAGTGTAAACAACACTATTGCTATTTCCGAGGTTGAGGTGAATTCCTCTATCCTTCATTTTGAGCATGATACTATAAAGTTGGAAAGGGGGGCTAATTATTATAGATTGTTCGCCCTTAGCGTCCAGATCTTTTAACAGATTTAGCATCTTTTCTTCGCCCTTTATCATTGCCTTGCTGAGAGCTCTAAGATATAATTTTTCTTTCAGACTTTTTGCATGTCCTGTGGACATAAGTCGGGCAATAGTCATACTTATCTCTCGATCGGTGAGGAAATGGCACTTTGTTGGGTCAAATACCTTTCCTGCTTCTCCTAACCATTTACCGATAGTAAGAAATGTATTGGGAGATCCTGGATATACATAATGAGGCTCGTCGCTCAGCACCTCCGGTGTAGCGAGCAAGGTCTTAATCGCCGCATAATAAAATCGCTGAAACGTGAGTTTATCTCTAAACATAAAACTGTAATGGCCGGTAGTTCCAGATGAATGATTGACCAGCCCTTCCAATCTTTTTTCTGCCCATCTTAGAAATCCTTGTAAATCATTTCCTTGATAATCGTATTGTCCTAGCTCTATTGTGGATATTTTTCTCAGCCAATCAAAAACTGCCTTTGGATTTTCTGAGGGATATTCCTTAAAGAAGGTATCAGGTAGCATTGGAATTTTTTCGAAATCCTCCTCGTTTTTTACAGAATCTGGTGTGAAGTTATATTCCCTACAAAGTTGATTATAAAAACGACTTTTATTATAATGATGATTTAGCGACTCCTTAATTGCATTAAAACGCATTTCTTTTATTTTATCTACGTCATAATAAAAATAATCATTCGTTCCATAAATAATATGGTCCACCGCTTTCCATTGTTCTCGCGGCAATCCAAACATTTCATTGGTCCTTTTCCAGATGGCTACATTTTCAATATTTTCCATTTTAATACCCCAAGGAAAGACAGTGTGATATTAGCAATTGTTAAACATAAACACACCATCAATTATAAGTGTTGCGTAATGTGTCTATAGGGGGGCGTATTGATTGAAACTTCGATATATTAATAAAACTTATCTTGTTAATAATCGATAATTGCCGAATATTTTCCCTAATTTTAGTAACAATTGTTGCCAAAATGAAGATTAATGTTCATTATGTTTAAGGGGTCAATCTAGTTCTATCTCTTGGAAAAAGGATGCATTCCCTTACGTTTTTTATATTAAGAAGCTCCATAACAAATCTTTCGATTCCAAATCCAAATCCACCATGCGGGGGCATTCCATATCGAAATGCTTTTAGATAAGATTCAAATTGAGCAATATCTAATCCACATGCATTAATTCTTTTTTCGAGCAATTCTTTATCATGAATACGTTGACTTCCAGAAGACAGCTCTACTCCTTTACATTCTAAATCAAAACCTCTAGATAATCTATCTCCTTCAGGCATTGTATAGAAAGGCTTTGCTTCCAAAGGATATTTTGTAATAAAATAGAATTCATGTCCCTTTTCCTTCATTATATCCCCAAGAATTTTTTCCTGCTCAGTTGTCAAATCGTCTCCCCATTTCATATCTTGGTTGTGTTCGTTTAATATTTTTAAAACTCCATCATAAGTTAGTCGGATGAATGGAAGACTTGGAAGGTTTATTTCCCGCCCTAATACTGCTAATTCTTCTTCACATTCAGAGGCCTTTTTCCACATCCTGTAAACAAGATTTTCCAAAATTTGCATTACATCTTCTTCATTTTTTATAAAGGCCATTTCTAAGTCTATTGCAGTGGATTCATTTAAATGTCTTCTAGTGTTATGTTCTTCCGCTCGGAAATACCAGGCGATTTCATATACTCTATCGAGTCCCGTGGCCATCAAGGTTTGTTTATATAATTGGGGAGATTGAGCTAAAAATGCTTCCTTTTCAAAATATTTCAAACTAAAAACATCTGTCCCTCCCTCAGACGAACTTGCGACAATTTTGGGGGTATGTACCTCTATGAAATTTTCCGATCTGAGATATTCATGAACAGAGGATAATACCTCATTTCTAATTTTAAAAAGTGCTTGAACTTCTTGTTTTCTTAAATCAATAAAACGATTATCTAAGCGAGTATCTAGTTCTGATTCCACTTTGTCAACTACACCAAGGGGAAGTGGAGTTTCAGCTACAGATAGGACTTCAACTTTTTCTGGTATTATTTCATAACCATTTCTTGCTTTATCGCTTTCTTTGCAAAATCCGTGAACTGATATTACTGTTTCACGGGAAATATTAACCAGCATATCAAAAAGCTCTGGACTTTTCTTTTTAAAGGCAGTTATCTGTAAAGTCCCAACTCTGTCGCGGAGAATAATGAAGGCCAAAGAACCGATATTTCTTATATCCTCAACCCATCCTGCAACAGTGATGTTTTTACTGTAATCGTCCTTTGTAACTTCCCGGGAATAATGGGTTCTATATGTTTGCATGTTCTACCTATAATCAAAGAAGTGAATTTAGTCTTTTTGAAAGAAATCCAAGTACATTTCTTAACATTTGAATATTGTCAAAAGATGAAATCATATTCTGTAAATCAGCTTGATCAAAGTGTTTTAATCCCCTTACCCATCGCTCAATCGCGGGCAATGCTCTTACGACATTATCAACAATTGTTATATGCGCCATTCGGGCAGTCCGTGAAATCGGATTTAAATCAACAGCAATAACTTTTTTCCCCATATTTCTAAGAGCTTGACAACGATCTCCATCTTCAAGAGGTACAAGTACAACATCTGCAGGATAAATACCCTCCTTGGAACATAATCCTCTATCGTGAAGTAATCCAGGAATACTCGCATTGACATTTTCACCATAAACTTCTGTTGCACCATTTTTTTTAAGTTCTTTTGTTATGATTTTTACTCTCTTTTGGGTTCGATGAAATAAGTTTACTTCAAGTTTGGCAGGTATTGACTCTGCCAAAGTTACGCAGGCTCTTGGTGAAAGTGCGGCAACATTTCCGTTAACTGAAATTACTGGATTTTTTGCCAGAATTAATGAGGCTGCAGCCACCCGCTCGGCATCGTCTGCAAATGGAATAGTTTTCTCTCCTATCAAATAATCAAACGCCTCTCCTCGGCCATGAGCAATAAGTCCAGTTTCATGGGTGATTCCTTTTTTCACAGCCCTGGCCAACTGCTCCCTGGTCTTTAAAGAAATAAAGCGTGGGTGATTTTTTGGTATTTCTTGCATCACCATTAAAAACGCTAAGACGTATTTTAATTTTAGTTAGATAAATTATGTAACCCTAGCCATACATATTTGGTTGAGGAACTTGACCAGCAGCTGAAACCATTGGTTTTGCCTGCTTGTGGAATTTTTGTAATTGCCTTTCAATGCGCTCTGATTCCTCGTAAAGCGGAGCAACGTTAATTTCGTTATCTGTTATCAATGCTATCACATTGATTGCAGAAGCAGCCGCCTTTGCATCTGGATAGTTAGGATGAGCCTCAGTAAGAATGGATATTACATCGAAATCGGATTGCTTCCCAAGGTTCAATAAAACGCCGGAAACCCCAGCAATAATGCCATTTTTAAATTGAGGAATATTTTTTGATAACAACAGCCCCCTCACCTGACTAGTTGAGCCTATTGCATATGCATCGGAGATTTTTTCTTCCTCCTCGCTTTTCCCCTCAACTACCATACCTTCTGGAGAAATGAGTAATTTACATTTCTTTTTTGAAGCCCATTCCATGATGCTGCGGGAGATTGCATTAATGAGATTTGGCTTTGGTTTAAATTCCGAGACAAACACAACAATTTTTTCACCGGATCTTGAATTACCTGCGTATATTCTAACGGGGGATAAAGGTTCACCCGTGTGAACAACGGATAACGCAGGGAAATGTTCTGATTGAACGCATCCAATCTGTTTCAAGTTTAAAGCATCAATAAGATAATTGGCTGCAATGGTGCTTACAAGACCAATTGATGGAAAACCAGCGATAACGGTTGCTCCCTCTAGATCCATCTCCTCAAAATCAATAATTCGAATATCATCCAAGTGCATCACCATCTAACGTTACCCAAATAAAGTTCTAGCATTTAAAATTAATTGGTGAAGTAACTTAGCCTTTAACAACTCCAAGAGGAACAAATTTGACTACTTTTCTAGATATGCCTGCCCCATGAGCTATGTCCACAACATTTCTTATGTCCTTGTATGATTCCGGAGCTTCTTCAGCAGCTACCTTTAAACTTGCGGGATGAACATATATCCCCCTGTTTTTGAGCCTGCTTATCACCTCATCACCCCTCCATCTTCTAGTAGCTTGTTGTCTTGATATAACTCGGCCGGCTCCATGACATGTTGATCCAAATGTTTCCTCGGCTTTTATTGTTCCATGTAGAAGGTAACTTTCCGTGCCCATATCTCCTGGGATTAATACAGGTTGACCGACATCACGATATTTAAGAGGCACCTCTGGCTTTTCTGGGCCAAAAGATCTCGTCGCGCCTTTCCGGTGAACGTAAATTTTCCTCCTTTTGCCTTGAATCTCATGCTCCTCAAGTTTTGCAATGTTGTGACAAACATCGTAAACAATATTCATACCAAGATTTTCAGCAGTATCATTAATTATTTTCTCAAATGATTCCCTTACCCAGTGGACAATCATCTGTCTGTTGCACCAAGCAAAATTTGCAGCGCAAGCCATTGCCTTGAAATAATTTTCTCCTTCACTTGATTTGACAGGTGCACAGGCGAGTTGCCTGTCGGGAAGCCAAATATTGTATTTTCTGACCGCCTGCTCTAAAATCCTTAGATGATCTGAACAAACCTGATGACCAAAACCCCTAGATCCAGTATGAATCATTACGACAATTTGATCAATTCCGGTAATTCCAAAAATTTTTGCAATGTCGGCATCAAAGATTTCATCTACTTTTTGCAATTCTATAAAATGGTTGCCTGCACCCAAGGATCCAATTTGGGGAGAACCACGCTGTTTGGCTTTTTCGGAGATTACAGATGTATCTGCATAGTCTAGACAGCCGTTTTCCTCCAAAAATTCTATATCTTCATCCCAACCATATCCATTTTCTATTCCCCATCTTGCTCCAAGTGTCACTACATTTTCCAATTCTTTAGTTGAAACTCTAATTTTTGCCTTTGAACCAAGTCCAGAGGGCACGTTTTTAAATATTTCATCTATAAGGTCATGAATTTTTTGTTGATCTAGATCGCCTATTTCTAGGTTCGTTCGTACGAGACGGACTCCACAGTTTATATCAAATCCAACACCACCAGGCGATATCACACCGGTTTCAGCATCGGTTGCTGCAACACCGCCAATAGGAAATCCGTATCCCCAGTGAATGTCGGGCATTGCCATTGCTTTACCGACGATTCCGGGAAGAGTAGTCATATTGGCAGTCTGTTCAGCGGCATTATCTGATCTTATCGAAGATATCATATTCTCATCAGCATATATCACTGCTGATGTTTTCATTTTCAAATTGTTTCTTTCCCCTTTATATGTACTGGGAATTTCATAACGAAAATCGTCAATTTTATGTAAAGGCCCGTTCCAACTCATTTTTTTACACGGTTAACCTAATATTAAATTACTTATCATAGTTTTCCCTAATGACTATCAAATTAAAATAAGCGAAAAACTCGACACGTTAGATTTTTTTAAAAAACATGAAGAAATTATTTTATACTCAGTTCCATTACAATTTTTTGATGCAAGTAAAAATTTATATTGATGGTGAAAGAATTGGCTTAAATGAATTTGTTGAAAAATTTTTTGGCAGCACAATAAACGGGGCCATTGACTCACTAGCAGGGGTAAAAGAGAATTGGGAAAAAGTGGAAATTAGAATTGATAGATAATTTTATAGAAATTTTAATTATTTTTTTGAGGCAAATAACTCTGCTTATTTTTTCTTCAGGTAAGGTACACCTGTTGCTTTATTGATTCTTACCTCGTATCCATCGGGTAGCTCCACGGCTTCCCCGTCGTCAGGTATAGATTTGCTGAAAAAGTGAATCACACGCTTCTTGTCAAAACCTACAATGATTTCCTTTTTAAAAAGAGTGTAAGCACCATGTTTGTAACCTTCAGTCTCTCTTATTTCCCACTCGTCATTTTCTACTTTTTCAGATTTACTTTTTGGAGAAATTGCTTCTGGTGTAAAACTTATAGGTTTTTCTTCGATTGGCTTTTTTAGGAATTCTACAACCTCTTTTTTTATCTCTCTAGCTACTTTCTTTTTAATTCCTCTAATCTTTGTCAATTTTTTAATTGGAGTTACACTTAAAAATTCAACAGAATTAATTCCATTTTCAAAAAGTAATTTTGCTGTTTTGTCATCAATACTAGAGATATGTTTGAAAACATCAATTTTGTCATCAGTTTTTAACGGTGAGGAAGCTTTTTTAGAGACTATTTTTTCTTCAGATACTTTGACTTCCTTTTTTGCAGTCTTTTTAATTTTTGATGAAGCCCCTTCCCGTTTTTCTTTCAATTTTTTAATAGTTTTTTTGGAGGATTCTAATTCTTTTTTAGAGATTGGCTCCCATTCTTCAGATTCGCTTTCCTTTCCGTCAGAAGTTGTCGCAACACTTTTTTCCTTTTCCTGTTTGACTGGTTCCCATTCGGATACTTCTTTGATTTCAGAGATTGGAGATTCTGTTGTCACGGGTGTAAAAACCGGGGGTGAATTTTTTATTAAATTTTTTTCCAAATCTTTTATTATTTTTCTAGCAGCAGTTTTATTTATCCCCTTAATTTTTGATAATTCTTTAGCTGATACTTTTTTAAGATCATCAATGGAACAATAATTATTATTGTACA
>Ga0272443_10002889_pt1 | contig 21106 bp, 14 predicted proteins | sample SSMAcet12_FD_193581 | JGI IMG/M metagenome (GOLD analysis project Ga0272443, IMG submission 193581) | Marine sediment archaeal communities from Little Sippewissett salt marsh, Falmouth, MA, United States - SSM-Acet-12 | ecosystem: Environmental > Aquatic > Marine > Wetlands > Sediment ... | reverse complement strand
CTGTAATGTCCCTAATAAAATGCTTCCAGTTGAATCAATTGCAAAACACCATGTACCACGGATATCTTCTGTTTCACTATCCAATGAATTCCATAGGTACCCTTCATCATTTGTAAAATATACAAAGTCTTTGAGGCCCGTTAGCACATAAGTCTTATCGTTGATTGTTTTAATATCTTTAACTCTTGGAGCCCCAATTCCTGCCTGAGATGCATAAAAAGTATCGCCTTTATCCCTGCTTATATATAACCCATATTGTCTCGAACCTACAAAAATTGTCCCTTCATCAGATACTGAAATAGCAATCATGGAAATCCATGTATTTAGATCCGGAAAATGATCCATACCTATTAACTCCCATTCATTTGATGTCCTATTTAATCTTTCGATTCCGTTCATGGTAACAGTATATATATTTTTGTCCTCATCGAAGGAAAAAGATCTTACTTCTGTTCCATATAAACCATCTTTCATTTCTGTAAAATCAATCATATCACTCGTTTTATATACAGAATTATTCGTTGTTGCCATATATATATCATTATCTACAATTTGCTTACTTCTGGCTCCGTAATCAAATATTTTTTCCCATGTATATAGATCATGAATTAAAAATATTCCAGCATTTGATGAAATGTATATATTTTCATTAATTGTAATAATATCAAATATTTCACCAATATCTTCTTCAACTACGAATAACTTAACCCATTCATCAGTATCTGGATCGTGATAATATATTCTATGCTCTTCTGAAATTGCAAAGATATCCATATCTTCGTTGCCTTGTGTGAACTTTATGAATTTAAGGTATGATACTTCTCCATCATAAGGTTTGCAATAAGTGAGTGATTTATTGTGATAATATAATCCATTCGTATTATTGAAAGTAGCTACTATATCACCATCACTTTTTATAGCAAAAAGCGTTGGTCTTTCATTTGAATTCTCAATATCAAGTTTTATTTCATCGTAACCAAAAAGATCATCATCAATCTCAAACACTTCAATAATATTTTTTGAATCTTTAAAATAAAGCTTTTTATCAAAACTGATCATCGGTTGAGGAGCTAAATCACCAAACCCTATATCAAAGATTTCCCATTTGTTATTTTTGAAAATATACATCCCTTTATTCTCAATTGAAGCTATTATATTATCATTCAGTTTGCATAAATAAGTCGCTGGGTTATCAAAATAAACATCTTCAATCCCATTATTAAATTTAGCCCATTTATTCTGTTGGAAATCAAATTTCATAACACCACATTTTAAAAATGAAGAAATTAAATCGCCATCATGGTTAGATACCATTGAAATATTATGTGCTCCGATTGGTCCCAATGGTTCATCCCAAAATTCCTGAGAAGAAACTTCAGTATGAAAGATCAATATAATTGAAATAAGTACAAACCCATATTTCATAACGCCTCCATTAACATAAAGTAATCATAATTTAACATAAAAAAAACACCAAACCAATAATTAATCTTTGCTCATAGTTGAAAATTATTTTTCTATTGTTTTACTTAATTTATTTAATTAAAGCATTGGTAGTTGCTTTATAATAAATATCCTTTTATAAAGTGTGGCTTTAGAGGATTTCTATTGTATAAGCTTGCTCTTTGATTAAAAAATAAATGGGATATTCTTGCTTTAAACAACCTCAATAAAAATTTACTCAAATAGCTTTCATAACATGGATATCTAATATTAATTAAAAAAATTCGTAACTTTGACATTGAATTATGTACGATTTGGAAAAAGATGACTCTAAGTTTGATTATATCGCTATTAATGCTAATTTATATAATAAGGTCTATTCTGATTCTTGTAGGTATGGCTAAGGAGAGGTCAAAAGCACTTCCCAGAAATAATAATAATAATCTTCCCTTTGTTACTGTTATTGTGCCTGCAAGGAACGAAGAAGCTACCATTATAGAATGCCTGCGAGCTATCAGTGCAAATTCTTATCCTAAAGATAAATATGAGATAATTGCAATAGATGATAGGTCAAATGACAACACAGGAGAATTGATTAAATCATTATTAAACGAAATCCCTAACCTGAAAATGAAAGTACTAAGAGAAGATAGAACTGAGGAGAATTTAAAAGGGAAACCCGGAGCGATTCAATCCTGCATTGATGAGGCAAGAGGTGAAATCCTTTTATTTACTGATGCTGATTGCCAACCATCATCAAATTGGATAGAGACAATGGTCCGAGGGTTTCAGGATAAGAATATTGGACTGGTTTCATCTTTTACTAATGTCTCCGGTAATAGATTCTTCGACCATTTGCAATCCCTTGAATGGCTTTACTTAAACTCAATCGGTAGCGCAGCTGTTGGTTGGAATAAGCCAATGAGCTGCTTTGGTAATAATCTCGCTGTTCGCAAATCAGATTTTCTTGCTGTCGGTGGTTATGAAAAGATAAAATTCTCTGTTACAGAAGACCTTGCCTTACTTCATGCGATACATGATTCTGGCAAATCTGTCCGCTATTTGCCTCATCCGGATTCATTGGTTTTTACTAAATCAAACGATACTATTAAGGATTATTTAAGGCAACATCATCGCTGGGTAGTAGGAGCCAAAGATATAGGCACTCTATCGTTTCTATTTGTTTTAACTTCAATAGCTATGTGGCTATCATTATCACTATCAGTAATTTTTCTTATTCCATTTCTGGCTATATCCATATTTGTTGTCAGATTTGCATTAGATTATTTAATAATTAACAGTGCATTAAATTATACAAAAAGTAAGATACATAAATCATGGCTTATCCCAGCGGTTTTCTTTTTCATGATAATGGAACTTGTTGCACCCTTTTTATTACTCAAAAAAAATATCATCTGGAAGGAACAGACTTTCCAAAAGAATAATTAATTCTAATCGTTAATAATAACAAAAGGAAAATTTGACAAACAATGAATATAATAATAAAAAGTAAGAACTCATTAAGAGCATCCTGCCCAATATGCTTAAGTATCCTTTTTTCCTCTATGCTTTTTATTATATCATGCAATAATCCTTTTGCACCAGGTCTTGCTGAAGATGGTTCAGAACATTCAATACTCGGAGATCAAAAAACAGTAGAGGGAGTATTCCAGAATTTTCGATATAGCTATATTTTCAAAGATACCGTTGTTTATGGCAATCTGCTGCATAATGATTTTACTTTTGTTTATAGAGATTACGACCGCGGAGTAGATGTATCATGGGGCAGAGACGAGGATATGCTATCTACAAATGGTTTGTTCCAGGGGACTCAAAATCTCGACCTTATTTGGAATGATATTGTGCTGGAGATAGGCGACTCCACTTTGAAAGATATATCTCGTAGCTTTAATCTTACAGTTATGTTTTCCGCTTCCGACGTAATTAGAGTTCAGGGCAGAGCCAGTTTCCGATTAAAACGTAATAACACACAGGAAATATGGAGGATTATACAATGGAGAGACGAATCAAATTATTAACTTTATTTAATCAATTTTAGATATATCCCAAAAAAAAACTTTGTATATAATGTGAATTATATTTATTTTTATTAATTAATATTAATATTAGTCTGAATTTTGTATATCTTTTAGAAATTGTACAAGTTCTTTTCTTTTACTATCACTGGAGATTGCCATGAAGAAAATCTTATTCGTAATCAATCTTATACTCATTTTTTTTGTCCTCATAGCTACTACCTCATCAGCACAAAATAAGCGAGACCATTCTTTAGAATTGAAAAAAACTTCAGAAAAACACCTTCTCGGTAAATTCAATTCCGAATATGATTTAAACGATGATGTAACTGTTATTATCAGATTTTCAAATCCACCACTGGCAACTGCTTACGAAGGATGGAAAAAATGGACTGGTGATAATTACATAAAGGCACTTTACGCAATAGAAAGAGAACACAATACATTTATGAGTAACCTTATAGCCATTGAGGAAAACTCACTTTCCCTCAACAAAGATCTATTACCGTCTGGCTCTACAATTCTTCACGATTACAAAATCGTTTTGAATGGCATGGCGATCAAAACAAAATACTGGCTCGTTAAAGAAATCGCAATGATTGATAATATTATCTCAATATCCCCCGATAGAAAAAAATTTAAAAACGATGATGATAGTAATGAAATAATAGGAGCTGATGATATATGGAGCGATTATAGTATTACTGGCGAAGGGGTTGTAATAGCAATTATAGATACTGGAATTGACCCAACTCACGAAGCTTTTTCTGGGAATACATTCGTTCCTGGATACGATTTTGTTAATAATGATAGCAATACCTACGATGACGATGGACACGGAACCCATTGCGCCGGTATAGCTGCAGCTAACGGAGGTACTACAATTCGGGGAGTTGCTTATGGTGCTGACCTTATGGCAGTAAAGGTATTGGACGACGAAGGTAGCGGTTGGGACTCCGATATTATTGAAGGTATTGAATTTGCTGTAGACCCTGACGAAGACCCAAATACTGATGACGGAGCAAATATAATTAGTTTGAGCTTAGGGGGCACTGGTAATCCTGACGATGATCTATCTGAATCAGTTGATAACTCTGTATTGGCTGGTGTCTTCTGTGCTGTTGCTGCTGGTAACGAAGGACCTAATGCAAATACTATTGGCTCACCTGGATGCTCAAGAGAGTGCATGTGCGTTGCAAATACAACAAAAAGTGATCTTCTGAACTCAGGCAGCTCACGAGGACCTACGGATGCTCCGAGAATACTGAAACCAGACATAGCTGCACCAGGCACAAACATATTGTCATCTGTCCCGGGAAATGATTACGAATCATGGACTGGCACATCTATGGCAACACCTCATATAGCTGGAGCTGCGGCATTGATGATGGAGCAATTCCCAGATATGACCGCGAAAGAAATTAAAGCAGTATTATGCCAAAGTTCTGATGATCTGGGCTACGATCCATTTGATCAGGGACATGGTAGAGCAGATTTGAATGGCGCTTTCAATTTAGAACAGATTATAACACCTCCGACCAAAGACCTGTTGAATGATGGTAACCTCTCTGACTGGGAGGGAGTAGCCACATTTCAAATTAAGAATTTTTCTGATGCTACTGAGGAATATGATTTCAGCTTTACGGACATTGATTTCCCAGGTGCATTCAGTACCACAGTAAGTCCTGATAATGCCACAGTAGGTGCTGGCAACACTCAGGATTTCACCATATATTTTGATTTTGATAGCGATGCTACTGGTTATTACTTTGGGAAAGCCACCGCTACTACAAGTTCACAAACCGTGCATAGCTTAATATTTTTAAATGCTTCAGGCAATGGAAGTGGAGGATGCCTCACTGAGTATGAATTTTCAGATGGATCAGTTTCATACAATGAAATAAGCTCCAGTGGAGAAGTGCTTTATAATGGAAGCCAAAATAACGACGATGGCTACTGGGAAAATACAGATATTGGTTTCGATTTCTCTCTTTGTGGCCAGAACTTTTCTGAAATGACTGTTTATGTAAATGGCTATATTACTCTTGGCGATGGATATAACCTTCAATACGATGGACCTATTTATAACGAAGTCAACAAATGTATTTCCCCTCTGGGGCAAGACTTATATGCCAGACAAACTAACTCTGAAATAAGAGTTCTGACCACCGGTTCATCACCGAACAGAGTTTGCACTATTCAATACAAAAATCTAAAGCAATACGACAAATTAAATACAACGAATTATAACTTCCAAATCAAACTATACGAAACTTCGAATACTATAGAGTTTGTATATGGTAGCTTTACTTATACTGCAGCTGGATATGAAATCTATGATGTTGGTTTTACGGGAGACATCAGCAGTGCAAGCTCAGACTATTACAATCGTTTAGTTGATTCTGGATTAAATACTTGGGCAACATCTGAAACAGGTACGAGCATCGAGGATTATTGTGAAATAGCTACTGGTTTTATCCCAAGCTCAGGACTTTATTATAGATGGACACCAGACTCGGAAGAAACTCTGGATCCGCCTACATTGGTATCGCCAGCCAATAATGCTACTGGCATACCTTTAGATGTTACTCTGGACTGGGACGATGTAAACGGAGCTACCAGCTATACAGTTCAAGTAGCATTATCCGATAGTTTTTCTTCTTATGTTGTTAATCAAACTATTGGTAACTCTCAATACGAGGCATCTGACTTAAACACAAACACACAATACTACTGGAGAGTAAAAGCTACGAATGATGACACAGAGAGTGCGTGGTCTTCTGTTTGGAATTTCACCACAGAAGAATCAAGTGGCAATGACTGCCCATGGACTTTTACAAGCGAAACTGGTAATAATGCCACTATTATTGTTCAAATAATTATAGAGCCAACCATTGGTGGAAGAGGTTTTGCTGATGGAGATGCAATAGGGGCATTCTTCACTGATGGAGACGATGAAATATGTGCTGGTTTTGCTGTATGGGATGGAAACAATCTGGCTTTTTCAGTATGGGCAGATGATCCATACACTGACGATAAAGATGGATTCGCCAATAATGAACCGTATATTCTAAAAGCATGGGATGCAGTAAATGGAGTAACCCTAGATGCTATATTTACTGTAACTTCTGGACCAACAAGCTATTCAAGTGATGCTATCACCATGCTTGCCAGTTTCTCTACACAGCTATCTCCACCAACTCCTACATCTCCAGAAGATAATAGCACAGATGTTAGTACATCCCCCACTTTAGAATGGACTGAGATTAGCACATCTGATACTTATCACCTAAAGGTCTCAACCGATAGCGATTTTGGCAGCACGATAATTGATGATAATACTCTTACTACTGAATCATATAATCTTGAAGATTTGGGATATTTAACAGAATATTTCTGGCGGCTAAAATCCTTAACATCTGAAGATGAAAGCGAATGGTCTGAGGTGTTCAGCTTCACTACTGAAGCAGCTCCTGTTCCATGGGAAGTTATTACCCAAACTGGTGGCAATGCCCAAATAATTGTCCAGACAAGCATTGACCCTCAAATAGGAGAGAGAGATTTTGCTAATGGAGATGCTATTGGTGCATTTTTTATAAATGACAATAGCCAGCTTGCTTGCGCCGGATATGCCGTCTGGAATGGAGGCAATATGGGGATTACTGTCTGGGCTGATGACCAATACACAGATGAAAAAGATGGATATGCAAACAGCGAAACGTACCAATTTAAAGCATGGGATGGACATACAGGGGAGGAATATAATGCACAGTTCACAATATCTGCAGGTCCCTCAGCTTATATTGATGATGGCATGACATATCTCGGAAGCTTTGCAGGAGTAAATGAGATAACCCAAACTCTTATATTATCCGATGGCTGGCATATAATTTCCGCTTATGTAGAGCCGGAAAATATTGATGTTGAAGTAATAATGCAGGCAATTGAAGATAATCTATTAATTATGAAAAACGGTGCCGGAGATATTTATATGCCATCACTTAGCATAAATGGAATAAATGAATGGAATATCTTAGATGGATACAAAGTATATCTAACATCGGAAGAAACTCTTGAGATTACTGGTTTATTGATAGACCCAGCATTGACTACTTATGAACTATCATCTGGTTGGCATTTGATTTCTTATATTCGTAATAGTTCTAATGATATTGAGACCGCTCTATCAGATATTGCAAGTAATCTACTGATATGTAAAAATGGAGCTGGTGATATTTATATGCCTTCGCTTAGCATTAATAATATCAACCAGATGAATCCAGGTGAGGGTTACCAGCTGTATCTTACATCTTATGATGAGCTTACGTATCCAGCTAACGCAAGCCCACGCAAAGCTTATACTGGCGATAGATTACTTACTACGAGAGCGGATAAAATCACACCGCAATTTTCAAACACAGGTAGCAACATGACTTTAATCATAGAGGCAGGTAATATCCCTGAAAGATCTGAAATAGCTATCCTTACTGGAGATAAATCAGTGGTCGGAAGTGGTGCCGTACATAATGGATCAGCCGCTATTACGATATGGGGCGATAATGATATCACTCAAGAAAAAGATGGTGCTGCATTATTCGAAAACCTCTCTGCAGAACTATTGAACAGCAAAACTAAAGATCTTAGTGAATTGCCACTAAATAATTTCCTTGACATGTTAGATAATAGCAAATCTAACAATCTTCAGTATTATCCTAACTCTGTAATAATGGCACTAAGTAGCGTAGAAGTTGTTGGTATTACTAATAAATTAGAATTGTCTGTTATTCCTAATCCAATAACTTCTACTTCGAGCATCGAATACGTCATTCCTGAAGATGGTTTAGTATCTCTGAAACTATATTCAGCGACTGGTGAATTAATACAGGTTATATTAAATCAAAACCAAAATGCAGGCAAATATAGGTTAGATTTCGATAGTGCAAAGCTTCAAAGCGGTGTTTATAACCTTCAGCTTAACACTAATATGTTTCGAAGAGATATGATGATCGTTGTTATTAAATAAATTAGGTCTCTTCCTATGGTCTTAGTAACTATCGCAAACCATAGAACATGGCTACTTATAAAATGAGCAAAACCAACATTTTATAGTTAGTCATGTTTTCTATATTTATGATGTTGATTAACTAATCAACTCCTGACTCCAAGTTATAAATTGTTTGAATCTAATAAAAACAGTAGTTTCGATATTCATAAACCTAATATCGAAGTGTTTATCCTCATTTTCTTTAAAAATTGCAACATCTTTGCTTAATTTGTGTTTATATTATTATAGAATTTATCTATATTATATATTGCTTTAATGATTGAAACAAAATTTTTATCTATATATTAAGGGTTACGTCATGAGATTTTTGTACTATTTACTAATTGCATTAATTATTTCTTCCTCAGTAGCTGTTTCTAAAAAGGATGACTCGAAATTCTTGAATAGCATTTCTGAAGATAAATCACAGCTAACTATGCCGAAACCGTATCATAGATTCGTAGAATTTATGAAAGAAAGAGCATACCCTAACACTGAAATAAATCGAGAAGATCGTATAAATGCGATAATAAAAACAGAAAAGATGCTTAAGCAAAAAGACAACAAACTGCTAATGCACGCACAACAACCAGTATGGGAAAATATTGGTCCATATAACGTAGGTGGTCGTATTAAAGCAATCGAAGTTCATCCAACAGACCCAGATATTGCCTATATAGGTGCCGCAGCCGGTGGTATATGGAAAACAATAGATGGTGGGGCAAATTGGGAACCAATCTTCGATTTTGAGAATGCCATCGCCATTGGAGCTTTGTCTATTGATCGGAACAATACAGACGTTATCTATGCTGGAACAGGCGAGCCCGTTATTGGTTTTTCAAAAGATTTCCGAGGTACTCCAACTTATCTTGGTTATGGCATTTACAAATCTACAGATGCTGGCAATTCATGGGAATACCTTGGTCTATCCACGATCGGAGCAATCTCAAGATTATGGGTTCATCCTTTGGATTCTGATCTATTATATGCAGGAGCTGTTGAAAGGCACATGGGCTTTTATGTTTCGACAGACAGAGGTGCAACATGGGAACGTACCAGAACTGACAACGTAACAGATGTAGGCATAAACCAAGAAGATCCGAATGAAGTGGTTATTGGTGTCAATGGCAGAGGAGTATTCTATTCTTCGGATAAAGGCAAAACTTGGGCAAATAGGAGCGGGAAATTTCAGGATAATTGCTCTAGGGTTTCTGTGCAGGTATCTGTCTCGAATCCAGCAACATATTATTGCCTTTTGGAAGAAGGCGCCGACGATAGAGCAAGAATATATAGGACAGACAATAAAGGTGTTGATTGGGAACAAGTTTATTATGACAATTCATCCGATGGCTCTTTCTTTAATGGACAAGGAGGGTACGATAATCACATCGCAATTAAGCCAGACGATCCTTCTATAGCAATTGCTGGTGGTATTGATATCTGGAGAACAACAAATTCTGGCAGTTATTGGTCAAATGTTACTAATGGTTATTCCGGTGGGACAGTACACGTGGATCAGCAATGTGCCGCTTACTCTCTTAGTAATCCATCTGTAGTATATGCTGGCAACGACGGAGGTATCTATAAAAGTTTAAATGGTGGATTGAGCTGGATTAATATTAACAATGATCTACAAGTTACTCAATTCTATGCTATTGGCGTTGATCATAAAAATGATAATGTAAATTATGGGGGTACTCAAGATAACGGTACTCTCGGCAAGATCAATAACGGTTTCTGGGAGAGAGTCGGTGGTGGTGATGGTTTTAGAACATTTGTTCACCCGAGCAACTCTAATCTTGTCTATGGTGAATACTATTATGGCAATATGTATGAAATCAATTTTGAAACTAACAGATCCAGGAATTTTGTGAGTGGAATTTCTTCAGGTGATCAGGGGGCTTGGTGCTCTCCTTTTATTCCAGATCCTGATAATCCAGGCCTTTTCTACCATGGTCGCAGAGCAATCTATGCCTATTACTACTCAGGTAATTGGAACAGATTAACGGATTATTATACTAATACATTTAGTGCAATTGGTGTAAGCCGGGCAGATTATGCACATTTATATGCAGGAAATTCCGATGGCACATTTATTTACTCCAGTAGTATGGGTGAAGAGTGGGAGGATCAAACAAGAAACGGATTGATTAATCGCTTCATTACTGATATTGAGACCTCTTATGAAGACCCTGCTATTGCTTATGTAACATACTCAGGTTACGGGAACCCTCATGTTTTTATGACTACCAATAATGGAAAGGATTGGTTTGATATAAGTAAGAACCTTCCAAATGTACCAGTCTCTGCAATAGCTGTTAATCCAAGAAACGACGATAATCTTTACGTTGCGACTGATATTGGTGTCTTTACTACCTATGATAAAGGAGAAGTATGGCTACCATTCGGAAAGGATTTGCCAAGAGTTCCTGTGCTGGATATTGAATTCCGGCGAATTGATAATTTTGATGAACTTATCTTAAGAATAGCAACACACGGCAGATCAATGTGGCAATGTGTAATACCCGATGAGCCAGTAACTGAGCCAGAGATTACATCACCGGTTGGAGGTGAGATAATTACATCTGGTGCTAATCAGCTGGTTGCATGGTATGGATTCACTGAACCAGTGAAAATAGAATTTTCTTATGATAATGGTGGAACTTGGAAAGAAATTGCAAACAATGTAGTCGGCAATAAAATGCTTTGGAAAGTAGATCATTATAAAACAGATGTAGCCAGAATTAGAGTAACTTCAAACGAAAATCCTTCACAATCGTTAGCATCAAATATCTTTACAATCCAATTATTAGAGAAGGGCGGAATAATAGCCAATTCTTTTGTTAATTATATCCCTTATGGAGTGGCATGGGACAGAAAAGGCGGCTTGTGGACTACGGCTTTTGACGATAAATACTTATACAAATTAGACCCTGAGACTTTTGGCCTAATCAAGAAGGTCGAATTGCCCAGCGACAGTCTTTTCACTGACCTGACCATAGATAGAGAGAACGGCATAATCTATATGCATCAGGTATATTCTACTACTGAATTTATTGGTGGCGATGTAATCACCATAGACACCAACGGAACTCTGATTAATAAATATCCCAGTCCTGCAGATAAATATCCAATAGGTATAGAACTTGTTGATGGTAACCTCATATTAGGCGATAGGGAATACCCTCGAATGTTGACCACTGTAATTCCATCTTCTGGCAGCATTCTAAATTCAGTTAATAACCCATATAATAAAACCTATGGACCTCGTGGATTATGCTATGATGGCTCAAACAAGTTATATCAGGTCTGTACATACTTCCCAAGCGGTGGGGCTCTTGCAGAGGTGCTTCTGATCAAGTTTGATAAAACAAATATGTCTGAATATACAGAAAGTATGACTATCGAAGATAATAACGGTATGATCAATGGACGCGGTATTGAATATGATTATCGTGATAAGAGCTTTTGGGTAACAGATTATAATGGTAGCTTATACAAAATTGCTGGATTCGATTATATACTGGGTGTAGAAGATAATGTGGCTGACGCAGCAATTACTATGGATATAAATGTATTTCCAAATCCTGCTAATGAATTCACAAATATTTCTTTTAAATATCAGGGAAAACCTGCCGATATTTCTATTAGCATGATAAATACTCTTGGCGAAACAATTGGTGTTTATTATGATGAATATATTGGTACAGATGATAGACGTTTGGTCAATATAAATACTTCTGATATTAACAGTGGAGTTTATTATATTAATTATAGTATTAACGGAGTAAATTCTGGGTCTAAGAAGTTATCCATTGTAAAATAAAAACACAGGATGTGCAGAATTGCTAATAAAACGCAAAAATAACATTGATTTCTCTTCCGAAAAGGATCGTTACCTGATCACTTATGCTGATTTGATAACTCTTTTGCTGGGTTTATTTGTTATTTTATATGCATCATCCAAAGTAGATGAAGAAAAATTCAAGGAGTTTTCCAAAGCTTTCAATATGTATTTCGATAATCCTGGCGTTCTCGAGGGGGGTGATGGGGTAATGGAAGCCAGAAAGGATAATATTCCCGAACCGATATTGCCACATCCTAACCAAAAGACTTTAGACGAAATTATGCAGGAAGCAGAAGCTGCATTATCCGGGCTGCTTGATGATGGCAAGTTATCAATTAAGAGAACTCCTGGTGGCATTATGCTTACTTTACCTGAAATCCTCTTGTTTGAATCGGCTAAAGCAGTTGTTCAACCAGAAGGAGAAAAGGTAATAGATACTTTAGCAAGTATTCTTCGGGGGATAGGAACAGATATGCTGGTAACAATTGATGGCCACACAGATTCAAATCCAATAAGGACTTTTCAGTATGAATCAAATTGGCATTTGTCCGTTGCCAGAGCTACTAACGTCGCCTATAGGATGATGCAGATGGGACTTCCTGAGTATAACGTAGCTATTCGGGGATTTGGATCTCAGAGACCTAAAGTTGATAATTCAAATCCCAATAACAGAGCTATTAATAGGAGAGTTGAAGTAACTATATCTGAGCTGCCAGATGATGCCCCATCGGTATCAGGGTACTCAGAGTAATTGAAAACAATTTGATTTTTTTAAAGATTTTTTATTTATATTTGCTATAATGCATTTTTGTATATAATATTTTGATAAATAGAAGAATTGAGATATAATAATTAAGTCAGGGCATTTTTCATGGATGAAACAAAAAAACCGAAAAATAGGATAATCTCAACGTTTCAGTTTGGAGAGATTGAGGTAGAAGAAAAGCATATTTTTTACTTCGATCATGGATTGCTTGGATTTGATGAGCTTAGAGAATTCGTTTTAATAAGCGAAGAGCAGACAAACCCATTCAAATGGCTTATCTCGCTCGAAGAATCAGAAATCGGCTTTCCATTGCTTAGCCCATGGCATATTAATTTGGAATACGACCCAAGATTAGATCTTGATTATGATAATGAAGTTGTCATGGTGGTCATTACTTTGGAAAATGAAAAAGGTATGATGACTGCTAATATGAAAGCCCCCATTATTTTTGACGTAAAAGATCAGAAAGCCAAACAGATTATTTTGCCTTCAGACAAATATTCACCAAGCCATATTATTGTCCGAAAGAAGAAATAATACTGATTGTGTTGTTTTGTAATTATTGAATTGTAAGCTAATAAGGATCGTGAGATGTTAGTATTATCAAGGAAGATAGGCGAAGTTATTACAATAGGAGATTCCGTTAGGATAACTGTTTTGAATTACGACAGAGGAATAGTTCGTTTAGGGATAGATGCACCCAAGACTATTCCAGTACATCGCAAGGAAATACATGACAAGATAGTTGACTTGAACAAGCAGGCAGCCAAGACTAATATATCTGCATTGAAAAACGCTTTGTTCTCTTCTGGTGTAGAGTTTAGAAAAAATAATACTGATACATTGAAAGATCAAACTTTATTTTTCAACAAAAAAGATTAGAAATATATGCGGACATTTACTCTATGAAAGAATATACAATATTAGTTATTGATGATGATATTTGGATACAGAGGATCTTTGCTAAAACTTTAGAAAGTTATGGATTCAATAATGTAATTCTTGCCTCTGATGGTTTCGAAGGAATAGCTATGGCTTTGGAGCATCGTCCTTTGCTTATCATTCTGGATATTCTAATGCCTGAGCTTTCAGGGCATCTCTGCTTGAAAGTGTTAAAATCCATTAAATCAACAAAGCATATCCCGGTTCTAATGGTTTCTGCATTGTCTGACGCTGAAAATCTTGGGCTTGCTGTAAAAACTGGTTCCTCTGGATTTATCTCTAAGCCATTTACCAGAGCAACCGTTTATGATAAATTGATATCCGTTTTTAGCAGGGAAAAGATTGATAAGATAATGAAAGGCGAAGACGTTGATCTCGACAGCGACCATTATAATGATGCTTTCCATGAAGAAGATGATTCCGAAAGCTATAAGGGTACCGATAAAAGGAAATCACAAATCGAAACAAAAAGACAATCTGCAAGGGAAACACCAAATGGTCCATCTATGAAAACATATAAAGAGGACGAAAAACGCAGCATTGAATCAATCAAGAAGTTGCTACTTAAAAGCCGTAGAGACAAGTAAAAGCAATACTTCTTTCTCCTTAATTCTGATGTACTACATTCTTTTCCATGATACTACGCTTGGAATAATATCTTTCTGAATGAGAATCTTTGATTTTATTAATATCCAAATATATCATACAATCTATTGAATTTGAAAAACTCTTATCAATTCCAAATCCAAGGAATTTAGCACCGCCATACTCGCAAAGTTCAGAATACTTCCTCAGAAGCACAGGTATAGAAAATCCAGTGTTTTTAAGCATTGCTTTTAGGTTAATAAGATCTTCTATATGGCATATGCCAGTGAATGTCATATCTAATTCCTCACGAGTAGAATCTGAGATAACAAAAGCATTTTTGGGCATGGCATAAGCATTTTCTTCTTTGTACCACTTCTCATAATAATACACTATTATTTCCTGTGCTTGTTTAGAGTATGTACCAGAAATTGAAACAGCACCAAACAAATAATCTACCTCGGGGTTTTTCTTTACATAAGATCCTATTCCCTGCCACAGATAATCTAAGGCCTTCGACCTCCAGTATTTCTTTTGTATAAAACTTCTCCCTAACTCTATTGATCTATTTAGAATTGGCTCGAAATTCCTTGAAAAAATGAACTGCCCTGAATTGTAAAGTCCTTTATATCCAAATCTTTCAAGTATATCATGCACTAATCCAAGCCTATAAGCTCCCATAATCTCCAGCTCTCTATCGTTCCATAAAACTATATGTTTATAATGCTTATCGAAGGAGTCAAAATCTTTGGAATTTCCAGTTCCCTCGCCAACAATCCTAAAAGTGATTTCACGCAGACGTGATATTTCTTTGATTACATTCCTTGCATTCTCGTATTCTACGAGATATAACCTTTTTCCTCCTGTAATATGTCCGAGCAGTTCACATCGCTCAAGTTCTAACTTTATTATTTTGGCATCTATTGGGTGTATTATGTTTTTTTCTGTTTCAAATACCCCCTTTTTTCCACTATTTAAGCGATAAACGTGCTTTTTCAGCAGTTTATTCATTTCTTTGTAATTAATAAATCTCTGACTAAAAACACTACCAGGTATAGAAGAGCCAATTTGTATTGTGATTTTTCTCTGGTTTTTACTAAATATCTGGCGAGGAAGCATGAGCGTAGAGAATTTCCTTAGAAAAAGTGAAGCCAAATAGAACGAAATCGAGTTTCGACCCTTAATGTGAATAGGTAGTATTGAGCAGTTGTACTTCTGTGAGAACCTTAAAGCTCCATTATGCCATTTGCCATCACGTATTCCACTTTGCGAGAAACGTGAAACCTCTGCAGCTGGAAAAAAGATAACTGCTTCATCCTTTTCTAATGCTTTGTCAATGTTCTTAATATTTGCTTTCTGAGCTGAATGGGTGAATACATTATACGCCAGGAAGAGATCTTTCATGTTGTCAAGATTCAATAGCATATCGTTTGCAACAATCTTAACATCCTTACGGACTTCACCTATAACATTTAATAATACCAAGCCATCTAAAGCACCAAGAGGATGATTTGAAACACAAATCAATCTACCCTGTGATGGTATCTTCTTTCTATCCTTATTTGATACAAAATAATTGAAATCCACATATTCAAATAAATCCTCAATGAAATCGAAATCTGTTTGGTTATGAGTTTCAAGGAATTTATTAATCTCATTTAACTTAACAACCCTTTCAAGAAATCTAATGATAATACTCTTGATATATGGATTCATATTATTAAAGTAATTAGGTGATTTGGCTTCGATTATTTCTATGAGATCAATTTTTCTCATGTCCTATCCACAAAATATTAGCAAAATGTTATTTTTTGCAAAAATAGATTGTTTAAATAAGGAATGAATTAACAAGTGGTTAAAATAATGTTAAATAATTGGATTAGAAAAAAATCTGGATGGTAACGAATCTTAAATAACAAACATATAAACCCAAATAGGTATTAAATAATGTTAAACTTCTCAGTAATAACTTGTGGTAGGAAAAATCATAGGCCAGATAATTAATTACCTGGCCTATTAAAAATTTTTGATCTCACGAGCTTCAGAAAATTAAGGTTGGCAGAGTTGAAGCCCGCAAATTTCTATTTTAATTAATACCTTCTGCGGTTATTAAAATTGTTTGGCTTTTTCTCTCTTGCTTGGTTAACCACGAGTTTTCTATCGCCGTACTCATAATCGTTCAATTCTTCGATTGCTTGGATACCACCGTTTTGCTCCATTTCAACGAATCCAAAACCTTTTAATCTGTTAGTTTCGCGGTCTTTTATCAATTTGACAGAATGGACTGTGCCGTATTCTTCAAAAAGTTCTGTGATGTCTTCTTCGCTTGCACTGTAAGGAAGATTGCCTACGTAAATATTCATAAAAAAATCCTTCGTAAAAAAATATATAATATCTCTGCCGAAATTAAATAAACGTTCATATTTTGTAATTATTATAATTTATTTTTCAAATCTACTTTTTTTTTCAAATAGTTAGTAGATTATTTGCATATTGAACATACGTTCATTATATTTGTATGTAATTTATATGAAGATTTAATGATGCCAAGGAAGAAACTACATAGAGTTATATATAAGCCGCCACTAATAAATGGCTTAATGCCTTATGGCGGTCCAGAAAATAATGAAATAGTACTTTTGAGTATTGAGGAGTACGAAGCTATTCGTCTTGCTGACTATGAGAATTTAAGTCATGAAGATTCGGCAGTGAGGATGAACGTATCCAGACCTACATTTACTCGGGTCATTGATTCTGCAAGGAAAAAGATTGCTCAAAGTTTATGTGAATCTAAAGAACTAAAAATCGAAGGTGGCATTTACAAATATGATAAAACTTGGTATAAGTGTAATAAATGCTATTATACATTCCACAATGGCAATTTGCCTACAACAGAAAGCGATTGCCCCGTTTGTGGAAACATTAAAGCAGAGTTATTAAATGATAATGACATTAGGAGAAGTGAAATGCCTGGAAAAGGAATGAATCAGAAAAGCGGAAGCGGGAAACTCGGTCCTGCTGGTAATTGTGTATGTGTAAAATGCGGCGAGACTATCGTTCATCAAAAGGGTGTTCCCTGCTCGGAGGAGAAATGCCCTAAATGTGGTGGCAGTATGGTGCGTGAGGATTCTTACCACCATGAATTGCTTAAAGAAAAACAGAATAAGAAAAAATAATTCACTTTTTTAAATATAGGAGTATTACATGAAAGTAGCAGTAGCTTCTGACGACGGAAGAGAAATATGCCAACATTTTGGCAGAACACGCGGATTTGCAGTTTTCGAAATTGAAAATAATGTAATTAAATCTAAAGAATATGTGCCAAACACTTTTACAGCTCATGCTGTTAATAATAATGCTGGAGAGCATAAACATCATGCTAACGGACCAGGTCATGTGCATAGTCATGATTCTATCTTGAATGCCTTAAAAGACTGTAAAGCAGTGATTTGCTGCGGCATGGGGCAACGATTAGTAGTTGATCTTCAGAATGCTGGAATAGAGCCAATTAGAACAAATGTAACCGATGTAGATCAATCAGTTGATCTTTATATACAGCAAGTTCTGAAAGATGATCCAAAGATAGTATGTGGTCATTGATAAATGAATTATTCGTGATTATCCCTTCCATATAATCAATAATAAATGGAAGGGGTTTCTTTTGATAATATTCAAATTTGGAATGATACAATACTTCAATATGAAATAATTTGACAGCTTAAGTGTTATTCATATATAAAAATAAGTTTTATGAATAATTCTGAAGGTTTGTAATGAGACGATTACTAATATTTATTACAGCAACTTTATTATCATACATAAGCGTTACTGCCCAAGAAATTGACTCGATAATTGTTTCCAGCACTTCGTTTTTCCCAAATGATACTTTATTTCTGATATCTACCTGCGAAGGTGTGGACGAATCGCCTGCCCTTCGATGGACAGGTTACCCAGCAAATACTAATAGTTTTGCAATCATAGCCGACGATCCGGATGCTCCAAATGGCACTTGGGTCCATTGGGTGGTTTATGACATTCCGAGAAAGGTTACATTTCTGGAAGCAAATATGGGGTATTACGAAGTAATGTATCATGGAGCTAAGCATGGCGTGAATGATTTTGGCACTAAGAAGTATGGAGGACCTTGCCCACCAAAAGGACATGGACCACACAGATATTTCTTCAAGATTTATGCACTCGATATGATGCTCAATCTCAATCCTGGGCTAACAAAGGATGAACTTCTAAAAGCGATGGAAGGCCATATTGTTGCACGAGGAACAATTATGGGTTACTATGAAAGAAAGTAATGGTTAATACCCTCCTATCCCCCTCTTTTTAAGAGGGGGTAAGTGGTATTATAAATAATCGAATAGAGAGAACCAGAGTTTATTCTTCAATCTGCTCTATGTAATCCTCGTAAGCTTCAGCATCCATCAGATAGTTTAGGTCTTCAATTTTGAAATTATAGATTCTAACACACCAACCATCGCCGTAAGGATCGAGTCTTATCAAGTCAGGATTTGTATCGAGCAATGGATTGGATATGCCTCCGAAACCACCAACTGGAGCCAGAATAGGCCAAACCATCTTTGGTCCCTTTGCTTTTGCGGTAGTATCCTTTTTTCTTGGTGGTAATGCGATAATAACGTCTTCTTCATCTTCGGTAATTCCATTCTCGAAGAAAGTTACCGAGCTGAATTTTTGTGCAGCATATTCGGTAATTCCTACTACTGCATCGTTACCATCAATTTTCACCCATTCGTGATGCTCTGAATAAAAGAAATCCTCAGGATACAAAGACCCATCACCAGTGGTTTTGATATTGTAATCAATATCGTTGCCATTGACAATGTTTGACCTATCACTTTCGCAGGAAGTAACGATAAGAGAGATAGCGATTAATGCTATCAAGCTGTGAAAAATAGTTTTAAACATAACTACACCCCTTAAAATAATTTAATAAAATATTAAAATGATAGAATTTTAATTAATACGAACTAATGTATTAATATTCTTTCATTTTTATTCAATTCATAAATGAATAAAATTAATGTTGGGGTGTTATAGTCTATATTGGGGTGATTTATATCTATTCAAATATTGCAAATACTTTTTATTTTCGTATTTTGTAACTCAAATATAATTATTTTTTTTGATTTATCAAAAATATATCTTTAAATGAAATTAGGTAAAAAAATATTAATTATAAAAACGATTGTTTTAACTCCACTTCTACTAATTTTTTATTGCCAGATATCCCTTGCATTAATTAATCTCGACAGCTTTGAACAAAAGCTTAAATCACTAAATGAAAAAGATAAAATCGAACCCTTGCTCGAAATAACCAAAATTTACTATCAAACTGACCTTAAGAAAAGTTATGAATATGCTAAGAGAACATACAAAATAGCAGAAAAATATGCTGTGAGAGATAAAATGGGTGAGTCGTTGAAATACCTTGCAATGATTAACCATGTTAACAATGAATTAGATAGTGCCTTTCATTATTACAATCGAGCAGTGCTTTTTGAAGTTGAATTTGATAATCATGAAGCTATTGCTGAGTCATATAATAATATAGCACTGATTTATATGGCTTGGCATTACCCAAAATCTGGTATTGGATTTTTGAATAAAGCTCTTGCCAGTAGTTTGCTTACAGAGAATAAGAACAGTATTGCTATGGCTCATAATAATCTTGGTGTAGCATATAAAAGAACAGAGCAGTTCGATAAATCATTAGAACACCTTACAAAAGCACTATCTATATACACTGAAGATAATGATTATAAAGGCATTGCTGCCTGCAATAACAACATTGGCACTATTCTGGTCAGGATTAAGAATAATTCCAAAGCTATTGAAAGATTCAAAACAGCAATAGAAAACTACAGAAAGATAAATGATTTAGACGGTGTCTCAAAGTCATACAATAATCTTGGAAATGCTTACGAGAATATTGGCAATATTGAGAAATCCGAAGAATACTACTTAAAATCATTAAAAATAAAGGAAAGTATTGGCTCTTTAGATGGCATTTCTGTCTCTTATAACAATCTGGGGCATTTGCATAAAACCAAGAAGAATTTTGAGAAAGCACTTAATTACTTACACAAATCCTTATCAATAAAGGAAGAAATCAGCGATTCAAGAGGAATTGCTTCTACTTTAAATAATCTTGCCAGTGTTTATATAGACATGAATAAAGCCCAAAAAGCAATGGAGTATTTAGATAGTTGTATCTCAATTTCAATAAAAAATAAATACAGAGAAAACCTTAGACAGGCATATAATAATTATTCTGAAGCTTATGAAGTAAAAGGTAATTATAAAAAAACGCTTTATTACAAGGAACTATATTATAAGCTTAGGGATTCTGAACTGGTTGAGAATACTGAAAAGCTATCAGATATACTTGTTAACTTTCAAATTGATAAGAA
>Ga0272443_10002888_pt1 | contig 21127 bp, 15 predicted proteins | sample SSMAcet12_FD_193581 | JGI IMG/M metagenome (GOLD analysis project Ga0272443, IMG submission 193581) | Marine sediment archaeal communities from Little Sippewissett salt marsh, Falmouth, MA, United States - SSM-Acet-12 | ecosystem: Environmental > Aquatic > Marine > Wetlands > Sediment ... | reverse complement strand
TGCGTCTTTTCGGTACGATAAGGTCTTGTTGTAGACTTGCCTACAATGTTCCAAGGTCCCCTCCAGCTTAGTCGTTTGGGACTTTGTGGGGTAGATCCGGAACTTGTAGGCTTTAATCATCTGATACTTCTCAAGCATCCACTGTATTAAACGATATCTGCCCAAGCCTGATGCCGATTGTTGGTACGCATTCATCCCATGACTAAAGTCACGGGCATTCTGCTGCGTTTATCGTAAATTGCAATTTTCTTCAATTTCGGAACACCTCTGGATTCTGGTTGAGCAGATTGACGAAAGTCTGAGTGAGATAAGCGTGCCCCCGAAATCCGACGAAGGGAGTTCCATCGAACCGATACAGGCGGTCAAAGGCCGGAAAGGCGGCGTGCATCTTGATGGGAACGCCTTTTGCGATGTGGAGATCGTAGGAGTTTCCAAAGATCACGTGGGGATCAATCCTCGCAATCTCCTCTTCGAGGGTTGCAGTATCAGGCCCGATCAGGACGCAGGATTTGCCCAATTTCTCAAACTCTTCTTCGAACTTGGGATCTTCTGGAGCGTCTCTGCGTCTTCGCCAATCCAAGACGACATAAATATCAGGTCGGGCTCGAGCTTCATCATCATCTCAGGATTGTCGGTAACGTCGGGCAGTTCCAAAAGTTCAGGATAGGCCTGAGTGACCAAGATTCCCGATTTGATTGTTCCCATATCTATTCCAACAACTTTATCGATCGCATCCGCCGATGCGACGATCCGAGCGTTCACAGCGCTCAGAGGAATTATCCTTTCGACGGGCACATCGACCGTTACCGCCCTTCCGGCATGATCCAGAACCATGAGCGAATTTGCGTCCCCGCTGATGATCGATTCGATCTGAACCACGTCGTCCTCGTCGATCTGGCCATCGTGATTTGCGTCTGCGAGCTCAGTTACATCGTTATTCTCTTCGATTATCCCTCGGACATATTCTGCATCGTTTTCGTCTATGACGTCATCCAAATTGGCGTTTCCGAAAACGTTGAGGGTATATGTTGCACTCGCAAAAGGCATAAACGCCAGCGATAGACACAAAGCCATCAACAAGACACATTTATTTTCGAATTGCACGTCGTTCACCACAATTGAAACAAATTAAATTGTTTTAATCAAAACCAAGTTGGACCTTATGTTTAAATAGATTTTTCCGCGAGAAACAAGTATAAAAATGATTAAAAGAATTTAGTTATGGACGGCCTAGATCCTGTCAAAACCGGGCAGGTTCATGATCTCCTCTCTTTTCGCTTTCATCTCTTCGACGGTTGGAGAATCTCCTTCATATTGAGACGAAGACATTGAACAGACGATTATCTCTGGGTTTTGCTGGATCACCCATTCCATATCCACGTGAGGAACTTTTCCCTCGAGGTCTGCGGCTATGTTCCCGCCACCTGCTTTTGCTATTCTTGTATGGCCCACGCTTGCAAAGCTAACGGTCCAGTCGAAATGGCCCATGGACATGATCCAAAGGCCCATGCCCAAAGCATGAAAACTGATATGTTTAGATCCCATGATCCAACTATTTTCATGTGAAAATGGGTTCATCGGACGGCGCATCGCCGTCCGATGAACCAGTTGTCGGCTGACCGTTTTTTTGCCGCCTTGTCAGGAGCCCGCAAAGACGTCTATGCCGCGATCAGGCAAGGTCAAATCGATCAAGGTTCATGATCTTGTTCCAGGCCGCCACAAAATCGTGCAGGAACTTCTCTTTGGAGTCCTCACATGCGTAGACTTCCGCCACGGCCCGGAGTTGTGAGTTCGAGCCGAAGATCAAATCGACACGAGTGCCGGTCCACTTGAGCTCGCCGCTCTTTCGATCACGACCCTCGAACACGTCTTCGTCTTCCGAGGTTGCCTTCCACGTCGTTTTCATGTCGAGCAGATTCACGAAGAAGTCATTTGTGAGCGTCTCTGGCCGCTTGGTGAATACGCCGTGCTGGGACCCTCCGAAGTTGGCATTCAATACGCGCATGCCGCCAATTAGAACCGTCATTTCAGGAGCGGTCAGCGTCAGCAGTTGCGCACGATCAATCAGCAGTTCCTCTGCCGATACGGCATATTTGGTTTTGAGGTAGTTTCGGAACCCGTCTGCAGCCGGTTCGAGTACAGCAAATGACGCCGCGTCGGTTTGATCCGGCAACGCATCCGTGCGTCCCGGCGTGAAAGGGACCGTCACATCATAACCGGCATTCTTCGCCGCTTGCTCGACACCCGCACATCCACCGAGGACTATCACGTCGGCGAGCGACACTTTCTTCCTGCCCGACTGCGCGCTGTTGAACTCCTTTTGGATTCTCTCAAGGGTCTGCAGCACCGTCTTCAATTGGGCAGGCTGGTTGACTTCCCAATCCTTTTGCGGCGCAAGACGAATGCGCGCCCCGTTCGCACCACCGCGCTTGTCAGAACCACGGAACGTAGATGCCGACGCCCAGGCAGTCGAGACCAGTTCCGGGATCGACAGGCCAGAGGCAAGAATCTTGCCCTTGAGGGCTGCGATGTCCTGCGCGTCGACCAGCTCATGATCGACTGCGGGCACCGGGTCTTGCCAGATCAGTTCTTCTGTTGGGACCTCTGGACCGAGATAACGCGAACGGGGGCCCATATCACGATGGGTCAGCTTGAACCACGCTCTGGCGAAGGCGTCTGCGAATTTCTCAGGGTTCTGCTGGTAGCGCCTTGCGATCGGCTCGTAGATAGGGTCAAAGCGAAGGGAGAGATCTGCCGTGGTCATCATCGGCCGGTGCTTCTTTGACGGGTCGTGCGCGTCAACTGCCATGTCCTCTTCGGCCACATCTTTGGCCAGCCACTGATGCGCTCCGGCCGGGCTCTTGACCAGCTCCCACTCGTATTTGAACAGCAAGTTCAGATAGCCCATGTCCCATTTGATCGGGTTCGAAGTCCAAGCACCTTCCAGGCCACTGCCGATCGTATCGCCCGCTTTGCCGCTGCCAAAGCTGCTTTTCCAGCCAAGTCCCTGCTCTTCGATGGGGGCCGCCTCAGGTTCCCGACCGACAAGCGCAGGATCGCCCGCGCCATGACACTTGCCGAAGGTGTGCCCGCCAGCAACAAGCGCGACGGTCTCTTCATCGTTCATGGCCATACGCGCGAAAGTCTCTCGAAGGTCGCGGCCGGAGGCGACCGGATCCGGGTTGCCGTTCGGCCCTTCCGGGTTCACGTAGATCAGGCCCATCTGCACGGCGGCGAGCGGATTTTCGAGATCCCGATCACCGGAGTAGCGCTTGTCGCCAAGCCACTCGGTCTCAGAGCCCCAATAGATGTCCTCTTCTGGCTCCCAGACGTCCTCGCGCCCGCCGCCAAAGCCGAAGGTCGAGAGCCCCATCGACTCGATGGCGCAGTTGCCGGCGAGGATCATCAGGTCGGCCCAGGAGATTTTCCTGCCGTATTTCTGCTTGATCGGCCAGAGCAGACGGCGCGCCTTGTCGAGGTTCACGTTGTCGGGCCAGCTGTTAAGGGGAGGGAAGCGCTGGGTGCCGGACCCTGCGCCTCCTCGGCCGTCGCCCATGCGGTAGGTACCTGCGCTGTGCCACGCCATCCGAATGAAGAGCGGCCCGTAGTGACCATAGTCGGCCGGCCACCAGTCCTGCGAGTCGGTCATCAGGAGAAAGAGGTCTTTCTTCAGGGCCGCAAGGTCGAGCTTCCTAAATTCCTCAGCGTAGTTGAACTCCTCGCCCATGGGATTGGACAAGGAAGAGTTCTGGTGGAGAATCCTAAGGTTCAACTGGTTCGGCCACCAGTCCCGAATCGACGTTCCTCTGCCGGCCATGCGTTGGTGAGATCCACCCGTCGCCGGGTGCTTGCTATCCTCATTCATAATTTTCGCTCCTTTCATGACCAGATCTTACACGGTCGCAGCTTTGTGCTCTTCGGCTTCCTCGTCTCCACCCAGGGACATTGCGATCGTATCGCCAGTCTCCAGCACGTAGCTATCTACGCTGAGCTCGGACATGACGCCATTGATCTCGAGTATCCACCAGGTTCCATCCTCTTCGTAGTTGGTGGCAACGTCGTCAATTCCGACCACTAATATACCCCACTCTTTCTCCTCGGTAGTAACGTCAGTCGTCTCGTTGAGAAGATCGAGTGCCGTTGCGCCTTCCATCATCACGGTGTGGATCGCCTTGTCGACCATTTCGTCGCCCTCGTAGTCGAGTTCCAGAACCACTGTGATGGCTCCTTCTTCAGCTCCAGCAAGGGACATTGTGACGATATCGCCGTCCTCCAAGACGTAACCGTCAACGCTGACGTCGGACTGCTCGCCGTTGACCTCGAACATCCACCAGGTGCCTTCACCTTCCCAGTTGGTCATCCAGCCGTCAATCCCGACAACGGAGATTCCCCATTCCTTTTCCTCGGTCGTCATATCGCTGGACTCGTTGAGAAGGTCGAGAGCCGTGGATCCCTCAGCAATCGTATGATCGACGGCTTTGTCGATCGCACCATCGCCATCATAGTCGACCTTCAAGGTCGCACCGATGTCCTCTGCCGCTGCGCCGAACACCAGCAAAATCATGCAGACGCTCGCCAATACGAGGCTTTTCAGCTTCAAGTTTTTCACCATCCGGGCCTAGTTATGTCAACTTCATTTTACTTAAGAGTTTCTCAAAAACATATGCAAAAAGTACTTTTTTGTGCGATCCGAGGTGGAGAATTGTGAATCCTGCTTTTCAGCTGTAAATGGCTTTATGATTGCCCAAAATCAGGATGCATGGAATTTAACGCCATCATTCGCCTCGGAAATCAGACTCATGAAAGATGCTTATATGACTTGGGTCTGCGCATCTCTACAGTAAAAAAAGAATATTGTTGACAAAAAAACTATATATATATATATCTTTTTATTTTGAAATGAATACCCCACAGCTTGCTGCGGTTGGGATGGTCACCAAACTGACTTAAGGATTATTGCATCTTTGTGGATGATTGAGTTGAGAACGGCGATGTCGGACATGATCCAGAATTATGTTGGGCATAAGGAACCCCGAAGCGAGGGGGGCTATAAGCAGATGAATTTGTTAGAATTTGACGTGCTGGTGACCGGCGCCTTGCATGCCCCGCAGCTTGCTGCGGGGTGCGCTGTTTGACAACCGCCCCAAGATCAGCAATGTTCTTTGCACCGTTGAAGTCTGCATCACCGCTCCAACCACATATGGGACACGAGAACTCCTTGCCTTTCCGATCTCCGATGTGGTGGCACTGATGGCAGGTCTTGCTGGTGTACGCAGGCTCCGCCAGAATCACAGGAACACCAGCTGCGAGCGCTTTGTATTCTACAAACTGACGCAGTTGGTAGAACGCCCACGTATGGAGCGATTTTATTCGACGGTTAGAAGTCTGTCTGATCCCAGACAAGTCTTCCAACGCTATTGCAGACTTTGTCTCTTTGGCTCTTTGAACCATACTTTTGCTGATCACATGGTTAACCCATTTCTGAAACCGATGTTCCTTTCCCGACAGCCGTTTCAGAAGCTCTCGACACCTTCGCCGAGAACTTCGCGTGCCCTTCGAAGCTTTCCTTTGGAGATCGGTTTGCAGTTGGGCGTAATGGTTTCTTACTCTCTTAACTTCTGATCCTGAATACGTATCCCCTTCCGACGTTACCGCAAGATCTGTTATACCCAAATCAACTCCTATCACCCTGTCAGGTTCAATTGCGTCTGGTGCTTCGGACTTGACCTGAATATCGATATAGTAGCCAGATCCTTTTTTTACCAATGTTGCTGATGTGGGATTTTGCCCTTGTAGCAGGTTTCTCTGATAGTTCCCGATGTCAAGCGGAATTCACACTCTACCACTTAAAAGTGTCAAGCCTGCTTGTTCATCAGCTTCACGATACTGGAAAATACGTTGATCGTAGTCGACACTGGTGGGTTTAAATTCTTTAATCCCGTTCTCACCAGCTGTCTTGCGGTTAGATGCTACCCGATTTATCGCTCGGATAGCCAAGTTTGCAGATATCCCAAACTTGTCTCTCACATCGCGGTAGACCATATGCTGAATCCGGATTTTGCCCTTGATCTTTGGATCGACGTTCTGATTGATCCAGGTACACGCGTCAGAAAAAGCTATTAGGGTGTCTCCGATTGCTTTTGCCTGTATGTCAGACGGCTTGAGTTTGCATCGGACTGTCAGCACCAGGTCCGCCATTATACCACGAAAAATCATTCAGCCTTAAATACTATATGGTTCAAAGAGCAGGGAATATGCGCTTAGATGGACGCATTCCTCCCACCTTTGGTGGGAGAATCTTTCTTCTTCCAGAAGAAAGGATACCTCCCACGACTAAAGTCGTGGGCATCCTGCTGCATTCGTCGTGACTTTAGATTTGGTTGATATTTTGTGGGGCGGATCTCGATAGAGTTTTCAGCTAACGTTTTTGTTGTTGATCCTGATCAGGCATGTTCCTTCTTCAAACCTGAGCTGAATTGAGCCTGCGTTTTCGTATTCTCGGCGAAACATCAACCAAATACAAGGCCCCACCATTTCATCAATAAACTTAGAAATGAATTGGAAGTTCAGATTCGAATATTGAATCTATATATTTCTAGAAGTTATCTAGAGTATACAGGAAATTTTCCGGTTTCTATTATCCGTTAAGCCCTTTAAGGCGAATCTATGAGACGATAGGTTTTTATCGATCCGTTTTAAGTATTAGACTAGTATCTAACAAACACAAATGGTGGATACATGAAGAACTATCGCTTTTCCGTGGTGATCGAGAAGGACAAGGACGGTTACTTCGCCTTCTGTCCCGAACTTCAGGGTTGCTATACCCAAGGAGATACTTACGAAGAGGCCCTGGAAAATGTAGAGGATGCGATATCACTACACGTAAAGGATATACTTGAGGCTGGTGAAGAGCTTCCAAAGATCAAATTCGTCAGCGTTACATCCCTTGAAGTGGCTGTATGACTGACAAGCTTCCGAGGATTACAGCTGATGAAGCCATCAGAGCGTTAAAAAAGGCAGGTTTCTTCCTGGTGAGGCAGAGCGGGAGCCATAAAATTTACAGGAACGAGAAAGGGGCGAGAATAACCGTTCCATATCACTCGAAGAAGATCCTACATCCAAAAGTCCTAAAAAGTATCCTAAAAGATGCAGATTTGACGACGGACGAATTCAAAAGTCTTATGAAATAAGCGGTCCATCCACCTGACTGACGATCCGTTCCCTAGGATCTGCATATCCCGGACGCGGGGATACTCATTCCTGCTCCAGAAAGTGCTTGGGCTTTTTCTCAGGATTGAACGCGAGGTCGCAAGGCTCGATCGTTGAGAAAAAGGGCAAAAAAAGAGAGGGGGATCTCGCGCTTGCCAGCTGCTGCGGAAGAAAATGTGTGAGGACACAAGAGTTATGAGATGCAGCCTTGCGAAAGGTCCCCCGCCCAGCAGAGGTGATAAGCTCCAGTGCATCGATGCCGTGAGGGATGATAAGCCTTCGGCGATGCGCCGAAAGCTTATCGGTCTGTTGAGTTCTCATGCACGTTTGGCGTTTACCGCATCCGGTACGGTTTCCGTTTGTCTGGTAGTCCGATGAGGTACACCGGCATATAGAGTTTAACGATACTTTTCGGACAAATCTCTAACTCGTAAGAATTTGAGATTTGGTCTATTCATATCGTTAAACACTATTCTAGCGAGAACCAATTAGTCTCATACAATTGGTTCTCAACTGTATCATGTCAGCCAGAGATAAATAAGTTTTGGTTGAACAAAAACAAATTAACTTGATTGGATCTCGACCCGGCGAAATAGGCTTTCTGGGTGCGGTGATGAAAAATAATGGAGGGGAATATTCCCCTACCACTTGCGAAGGAGGGTGACGTGTCCACAAAGGAATTTGGATCTGGACTTGTGCGAGATCCCATCCTGCTGAGGTGAAAGCCCCTGCACACTGAGGGTTGCATTCCTGGAGGAGAGCAAAACCGAATTCAGTGATGCTCCAGGGCTTTTTCGTTTTTGGTCTATGGGTTGTTACTGTTCAAGGTGCCTGTGCTCGGTTCAGCTTTGATTCTTAAGATGGTCTGAGAGGAAGCACCAACGTATCACACCACGTCAACCCGCGCTTAAATAAGTTATGGTTACATAAAGACAAATTAATTTGAGTTGCCCAGAATTAACTGTATATAACAAATCTTATTTAAATTAGAAACATTTTTTTCTGACTTTAACGCCAATTTGCGGCTTAGAAACAATTTTTATCACATTTTAGACCGTATTGTGCCTAAAATGGCCATTTAGTAGGTGAAAATCCGTGATGGACACGTCCATATCGGAACACCTCTACAACAAGGAGACCGAGGTCTACTTCGGGGGAAGAGCCAACGAGCGCCTCGGAGGCAGCTCGAAAGCAAGATTGTCAGAAACGCAGGCGGCGTCTTGGTTCTAGAAGCCGGAAAGGAGAGACGAGAGTTAAGAACCGATTAGGCGAAACTGAGAGACGAAACTGACCAGTTCTCGCAAGATTAATGCTCAACGATATGAGCAGGCCAAATCCCAAACTCTTACGATTCAGAGTGCGCATAAATTTTGGGGATTTGGTCGCGGCCTGGGAGGTGTGACCCTCCCTTTTTCCAGAAAAATGCCGCCAGTTCTCTCTGGTTCGATCCTCACCGCGACCACCTCTGCATTTCAAAGATCGTACCGATTGTCTCATCAATCACGATCAGCTACTTTTTCGGTGTCACTACCTGGCTCGGAGATGGTGGCATGAGGAGGCTGTCGGCCGGATATCCCAAGGCTTTGGAAAAGTTGAGAAGCTGGGTCGCCATCTGAACGACCTCTTGGCCGAAACAAGCCGCAAGAATTGGTCCCGCACCTTCTCCACCAGTGTCCAACTCAATCTCTAAATCGCCTTCTATCGATAGACCCTCAACAGACTGAACGTTCCCTTCAGAAAAGAACTTGTTCAGATCTTCCAGCTTAATTCCCTCTCTGCTTTCTTCTGCCATAATATCACCTCTTACATCTACTCAAACTCAAGATATTGCAGTCAGCATATCGACCAACTACAGCCCAGAAGCTCAACTCGTCCTCGGCATCCGGGGCGGTGAAGAGCTGGTTCGACATATGATATAAGGGTTTTTGGAGTTATGTAAAATGAATTTGATTATCTCCGCATCGAGCTGCAACGCTCAATTTTTCTTATAAATGTTTTCGGTCAAACTCAGCATCTTAAATGCAAGCCATCTTTTCGACTTTCACAGAATGTTAGGAGGAAGGGTTCCTCCCGTCATGGAAACAACGCCGTAGGCGGTCCACTGCAGCGAGGTCCCCTCGCTGTTTTCCTTCCACCAGATGGCGCCATCCTCTTTCTGGAGGCTGACGAGATGGCTGATGGGATCGTTTGAGCCTTTTTTCCACTCTTTGGGGTTTTGACCTGCCGCGTTCAAGGCCATAATAACCCAGCCGCCGCTTGCAGAGTTGGACCCAAGAGAGGAGAAACCGCCGTCGTCGTTCTGCTCGGACTCGAAGTAGGAGAGGGCCTTCACTACGGAATCTGCAGAGGGGTCGACTCCTGCCGCCATGAGGGCGCAGACGATAAGTCCGGTTGTATCAGGATCGGCGCCGCCTTCGCCGCCGTGCCAGGCCCATCCTCCAGAATCCGTCTGGACGCTCTCCAGATATTCTGCCGCCCTTTCGGCCTCTTCAGAATCTGCCTCACCCGCAGCCGCCAGCGCCAAAATCACCCAGCCGTCGTCCCAGATGTAATTCTCCTTTCCGATCTCGCCGCTCGGTTTAGAATAGCCCTTCAGAACCTCGACGTAATCAGTCCTGGAAATGTCATGAGGGTCCAGCCCTGCAGCTGCCAGGGCGACCACATACCTTCCTGTTACGGCCTCGGGGTTAGAGGAAGACGATTCCAGAGTGTCCGAGTTTTCGAGGAGGTATTCTACGGGGCTCATTTCTGCCACCTTGTGGCTTGCGACATCTTCACCTGCCGAAGCCAAAGCGATCGTTGCAAAGACTGTCGTTCCGAGTTTGCTCTCTTCTCCGGGCTTGGGACTAAAACCCCCGTCCTCATTCTGGCAGGTCAAAAGGTAGCCCAATGCGGATTCGACATTGCCAGAGGTCTCGTTGAGGAGGGCTTCGGCGATAGAGCCTCTCGTTTCTGCGGTCTCGGAAGGTAAGTTCGAAGTGGTCACAGTAGTCGTGGTCGTGGTCTCGCCAAGATCCTGCTCTTCGACTTTCTCGAACTTTGCCGCTCCAGATGTTCCTGATGTTGTCGCTTCGAGGTTGCAGATCTCTTCACATGTCAGTTTGTTCGGGTAATCTTTGTACTTGAATCCCCAGTCAGGAGGCTGCCAGCCGGAAGGCTCCATCTCGCCTTCGAACTTCGGAACTTCTACCACGGCGTTGGCGTATACGACCGAGGTTGCAGATCCATCCACAGATCTTGCGTCCACCTCGGCTCGGTTAACGAACTTGCCGCTCCGGAGAGCCTCGGCCCTGTACGTTATGGAAACGGTTTCTTCAGGTCCGACATCGATCAGGTTCCAGGTGATCACATTTCCATCGATGGTGGCAGGCTCAATAGATGCGTTGAGGAACCTCATATCCGCTGGGAGGAAGTCGGTTACGCGCACCGCTTTTGTTCTCTCGTCAAGGTTTTCGAGTTCGAGGGTGTACAGGACCATGTTTGGCTCATCTGGATCGAACGTTCCCTCTTTGGTTGCGGAAATGGTGCCCCCTTCGCAGCATCCGAGCCAGTCGACCTCGATTGCCGAGAAGTTGCTGGCTTCGACCTTCCCGCCATTGTATCCTCCCGAAGCCACGACGCGGTTAACGACCTCATCGCCCTGATAGTCGGTCACGTTGAGCCAGAGGGTGATGTCGAGACTGTCACCAAGGCCCAGGTTTATGAAAGTCCACTCGATGCTCTCGTCGGAAATATCAGAGGGCCGCTCCGATGCGTTTACGAACTCGGAACCGGGTGGGACGAGGTCTTTTATGACCAACGGGCCCAAGGCGCGATCGCCGTCGTTCTCTGTGGATATGTTGTACCTTGCAAGGGTTCGCTCATCCTCGTAGAAGATCTCGCCGGATTTGCTGATTGAGATGTGGGGCTCGTCGTACTTGGAGGGACCAGCGAATACGACCCTCCTCTGGATCGAGTAGTCTCCAAAGTATTCGTCGTCGATATCGATCTCATAAGGTAGGTCTATTCCTGTGCATCTCTTATCAACCAGGTTGCCGTTGGCATCTTTCAGGATGGCACAGTCACCTTCATCGTTCCAAATTGGGGCGTCCCGGCCCATATACAGATCCGTGGAAGTATCAGTCCCTTTGAAAGTGTGGACCTTTACTGATTTTCCTGGATTCAGGATGAAACCGGCCGGGAATGTGTAATTGTGCCCATCATCGTCTGACAGGTTCCATCCTGCCATGTTTACACTTTCGTCACCACGATTGGTTATCTTAACCCACTCTTCGGTGAGGTTGATGCCACTGATATAAATCAAGCCATCACTTGACGACCAGCTGCCGCTTTGTGCGATCGTCCTGAACCTGGCTCTTCCAGAGAACTCAGCCTCAGTTGCCACATCGCCAAGACCTCTTGCCATCGTCTCCTTTTCGAGGCGGTCGAGGCTTGAAAATTCCTCGCCGATGAAAGTGACACTGCCATCGCTTGCGTTCTTCGACCAGATTCCCTCTTTCCATTTGGGAGTCTGTTCGATCGATACCTCATCGGTGAGGCTGATCTCCATCAGCTGGTAGACGAGGCTGATGTCTTTTGCGATGTAGTTAGTCGCAGCCTCGATCACTTCATCTGACTCGTAAAGTCCTGTCCCGTGCTCGTAAGACCTCTGTTCGTCTCCTATCCGTTTATCTGCCACGGCGAATCCAGACCCTGCGGCGGATTTCTCGTATTTTATGCTGGAGCTTTCGGCCCTTTGGCTGACCTTGAAGCTTCCGGTGTAATCGTCACTGGACTCGAAGTCAGGAAGGGCGTGCGGATCAGATTTCTGGAGAAGTCCGATGTGGCCCATCCCTTCGAACTCGGATTCGACTGCGAGGCTTGAGCCTTTGTCGTCCAACAGGATCTGAGACTCGCGATCGATGTTGGTCGCATACCTGTAGGATTCGTGCATCGTGGTCGACTTGAGCCGATTCTTGGCACAGGCCTCTTCAGTCCACCTGGAAGAGTAGGTCACCGACCGGTTGTTGTAAAGTCCCAAGCTCGTGGTTCCGTACTCGGCCGAGACGTCTTTTTCCATGGAGATGGATTTGTCCTCGGTCCTCATCCTCAAAACTTCGTCGCCTTCGTAAATGCCGCTCCCGTGTTCGCGGGTGGATAGATCAGTTCCAGGATCTGTTACCGCAACGTCTGCGCTCGCCGAAGCTTCGACCAAGCTTTTTGTGTTGTTGAGGGCGCTGACGTAAACGTTGTTTTCGAGCACGTACTCAGGAGGTGTCGTCGAGTAGTCGTTGGCAACGTTCACAAAGCCTTCACCCTTCACCCCAAGCTCCATGTCGAACTCGAAATCCTGCATCTCGGGGACGATAACCTCAAGGGTGATCTCCCTGCACTTATCGGGTTCGATCGAATCGAAGGTCCAGAAGATCTCGCTGAAACGCACATCTTTGCTGTAACTGCGCATTGGCGAAGGATCTGCAGAGACAAACTCAACATCTCTGCTGAATACGTCCTTGACCTCCACATCAGTCATATTAGTGTTCTCGTTGTTGCAGACCTTTATCGTGTACTTGACCTTCTTTCCGCGCTCCACAGATTCCTTGTTGGCGGTTTTGGTGACGATGAGTGGGTCTCTTACGCCTATGAATACCTCATCGCAACCCATAGCTGCGATCTGAGCTTCAAGGGCCACTACGCTGACACAATTTTCAAGGGTGTATCCAGAAGGTCTATCCTCGGAAACGTTCACCACAAGGATGATCTCTTTGCATTCGCCAGGTGCTATTTCACTGAAGTTCCACTTAAGCTCATTTCCAATAATTTCATCTGGGGCGGGGTTAGTCTCTGGGACAGGACCCATCCATGTTTCGACCATCGATAAAGTTGAACCACTCTGAAGGACGTCCGTTACATTGACGTCCGTCAATGTTTCGTCACCGTCATTGCAGATCTTTATTTGGTAGCTCAGTTTTTCGCCAGGCTTTGCAGAGCCCCTAGATGCTCTCTTTGTAACTGTCAGTTCGCCGACTTTGCCGGTTGCAGTTATGGTGTGGTAGCCTCCGGGAACTATGTAGTAGGTTCCTACGCAACCACTTTTTTCAGCCTTCACTTTGTACTCGCCAGCCGAGTTGAGCGTTACTGAAGCAATACCATTCACATTGGTGGTGTAAGTGGCGACACCTTCGATGATGACTTTCACACCTGGAGAAGCTCTCCTGTGAATGCTCCAATCAGGCAACATATACTCTTCTTCCACCGTTATATTGAAGGGTGTACCCACTTCAACATAACTAGGTGCACTCATGAAGAGCACTGGTACAGTACCAATATCTGGCACACTGACTGTTAGCCACTCACCTCCGGTGAGACCATAGCTGCCAAGCCCCAACTGGGCCATGCTACCTTGGGCGTAAAATGCAGGCCATGAATTAACGCCCGCAAGGGCTGTCACGGCGATAAACCCGCCGCCGTAATCTTTTATGGAATAATCCACCCCCGTAACCTGTAGGGCACCCAACGCGGTCTGGTAGTCGATCCAGACATCATCCTTCAGGAACTTGCCGGCCGGCACCTCGACCTCTCCACTGAAGACTGGGTTCCCGTAACTTAGAACGTGAATGGTGGCTTCTACAGTCTCTCCGCTCAGGCAGTTTATGATCTGGTATCCACAGTTCAGGTAAATAGTAGAGATGTATCCGTCTTTTTTGGCCTCAACCCTGTACTCCCCGGGCTCGTTTAGGACGATCTCGATTTTGCCCTCTTCATCGGTAGTGTAATCGGCGGAAGAGGTGTCGGACGTCACCGTGACCGTCGCGCCCTCCGCCGGTTTTGATACGACGTTACCGTCCTTATCCAGATCTTCAGAGACGACCTCTATGGTGAACGGCAATGCCTCCACGACTTCTCCCGGCGCAGTCATTCGGAGCGGAAGAACAGTAGCTGGAGCGCTCACGACTATGCATTCGTCCCCTGTCAGGTCGTATTCGCCGATTGGGTCATCTTGCCTTGCGCCATTGACGAAATAGATCGCGGTGCCAGAGCCTGCAAGGTCAGAGACAATCGGAGTTCCCGTGCTCGCAGGGTCGCCGAGGGAATAATCGGTGCCGGTCTCCTGGAGCGCCCCGAGGACTGTGGGATTTGATATGTCAAAGCCGCCTTTTGCAAAGCTTTCAGACCCGACGGTGACTTTGCCGCTGAAAAGCTCTGCGCCATCACCCAAAACGTGAATCGTGACCGTTGCGCCTTCGGCTTCTTCTCCGGGCGGCGCCGCCTCGACCGGGATCCATTCGCCGAGCAAGGCGATTATTCCGTAGGCGGTCTCTTCCATGAGAAAGCCCGTAGAACCTTGCGTTTCAGGCTTCCACCAGAAGACGCCGCTTTCTTGCTGGCAACTCAGAAGGTGCGTGATTGGAGTTTCACTTCCCTTTCGCCACCCGGTCGGGTCAACGCCTGCCGCGTTGAGGACCATGATTGCCCAGTTGTCGCAGATCGAGTTGGAGTCGGCGCTCATCCCAGAAGAGAGAAAGCCACCGTCATCGTTCTGCTGGCTTTTGAGATAATTTATGGCGTCTTTTATCATCTGCGAGTCTGGATCTTCTCCCGCGGCCAGGAGGGCACAGACGACAATTCCCGTGGTGTCAAGGTCAGGTGCTCCGCCGCCCCAGCCCCAGCCGCTGTCTGGGTACCGTTTGTCTATCAGATATGCGACAAAGTCCTGGGCTTCAGAAGATTCGGCTTCGCCTGCAGCAACGAGGCCCAGAAGGATGTAAGCTTCCGAGAAGAGGGTCTCTTCGCCTCTGGTGCTTGCCTTCGCCTTGAGCCGGGCTACGTAATCGGTCCCAGCAACGTCGGAAGGATCGCCCCTAGCGGCAACGAGCCCCATAACGTACCTTCCAAGAGCGCCGCCCGAGGCAGTCTCATCGGGCCAGTTCTCGGTTAGATAGTGAAGTGGCGTCTTTCCGCCCTTGACGGCGCGGTCGAAGTCGCCAGTCAGAGCGAGCGCCATGGCGGCGTTGCCGGTCGCAACGAGGTTGCTCTTATCTGCCCCTGGCTCGTTGTTGAAGCCACCGTCCAGGTTCTGGCAAGAGAGGATATAATCGACAGCAGATCTGATCTGAGGGTCATCTCGCTGCAGCGGAAAATCGTCCTCTGCAACACCGACGATGGCCACAAACAAAAGCAAGAGAGCGCTCAGGCTCAAGAGTTTGGGAGTTCTTTTCATCGATTCACCTCGGGATTTAGGCCTCGTTCCAACGAACTGGCACATCCAAAATCGACAAAATTTGGCAAACATATGTACAAATTTTCTGACGCGATTTTGTTCTCCAAGTCACGTCATAAAATATGATATCTTCACGTGAAATAAGAGGGATTGTCCTGTAGGCCTGCTCAGCAAGTTCACAAAACCCCAATTCACCGATTGCGCATTTGGCCAATTTCAACTTACTCACCCAACTGAATTTGTTATAATTAAAGTCCAATGGGGAAATTTGGCTTATCATAGTTAAAGTTTACTTGTGCAACTATGTGGTTGGCGAACAAACCCCTGCATTTGAACCAAATTTTGTGTGAAATGTGGAGTCTTCTCCGCCAAAATGTGGAAGTTTGCTGCAGACATAACCAGCCCCTATGAAAAGGGCCAGTTCCGTAGTACTTGTGCCGTATTCCAGGCGACAAGATCGCCAAACACCATAAAAGAAAACTATAAATAAACTAAAACTCGTATTTTTGTGATAATTCATGAACAAACGAAGGGTTAGGGTTCTGAAAGAGGGCGGTTCAAAGCCAGGGAGAGCGACCTACTGGATGAGCCGAGACCAGCGGACAGAAGATAACTGGGCCCTTCTATTCGCCCAAGAATTGGCGCTGAAGACGAAAACGCCCTTAACCGTCGTGTTCTCTTTGGTGCCTGATTTTCTCGGGGCCACGATCAGGCAGTATGGATTCATGCTCAGAGGACTGGAAGAGGTGGAACGACGTCTGAACGATATGGGCATTGACTTTCGCCTGCTCCTGGGAGGTCCTGAAGAAGAGATCCCCAAATTCACAAAAGAGAACGACGCCAGTGTCCTGGTCACAGATTTTTCACCACTGAGAACCAAGAGAAATTGGACCGCGACCGTATCCGAGAGGATAGACATACCCTTCTATGAGGTGGACACACATAACATCGTACCTTGTTGGATCGCCTCACCCAAACAGGAGTACGCTGCACGCACCTTCAGGCCGAAATTCTACCGGACATTTCCGGAGTTTTGGGAGGACTTTCCACGACTTCATGAAAGTTCTTGCCCTCAAGAATCCGACCCGACGGATTGGAGCTCTGTCAAGAAGACGCTCCGGGTCGATCGCAGTGTTCCAGAGGTGGATTGGATCAAGCCCGGCGAAACCGCAGCCCACAAGGCACTGCGCCATTTTCTGAAAGAGAAGCTGGACTCTTATGACGAAAAGAGAAACGACCCCACCAAAAATGGTCAGTCCGGCCTTTCGCCCTATCTGCACTTCGGCCAGATATCGGCGCAGAGGGTGGCGCTCGAGGCAGAGAAGACCAGCGCCCGCCAAGAGTCCAAGGAGGCGTTCCTCGAAGAGCTGATGGTAAGAAGGGAGCTTTCTGACAACTTCTGTTTTCAAAACCCTCAATATGATTCATTTGATGCGTTTCCGGACTGGGCCAAGAAGACTTTGAGCCAGCACCGTTTTGATCCCCGAGAATACCTTTATTCCCACGAAAAATTGGAAGAAGGTCAGACACATGACGACCTCTGGAACGCAGCCCAGATGGAGATGGTGCTGAAAGGCAAAATGCACGGCTACATGAGGATGTACTGGGCCAAAAAGATCTTGGAATGGAGCGAATCACCAAAGCAGGCTCAAAGGACCGCCATCTGCCTCAACGATAGATATGAACTGGACGGAAGAGATCCGAATGGTTATGTGGGGATCGCCTGGTGCATTGGTGGCCTGCATGATCGAGCCTGGAAAGAGCGTCCAATATTTGGCAAGGTCCGCTATATGAGCTACAAAGGCGCAAGATCGAAGTTCAAAGCTCCGGCCTACATGGAGTCAATCGCCACACTGGGACGAGAATGATGCCGTTATATTCGAGAACCAATTAGATGGGACCAATTGGTTCTCGCAAGATTAGTGCTTAACGATACAAATAGACCAAATCTCAAACTCTTACGGGTTAGAGATTTGTCCGAAGAGTATCGTTAAACCCACATCGGCAGTTGTGTACAAAATATTTTAATAATTTCCCATTTGTGCAATTTCTTGTATTTTAAGTATGGATTATCGCCCTTATTGTACACAAATTTGCCTTTTAAGGGCAAGGTGCCGAGTGTAGGTTAAACACTATAATGTTCATATTAGGAGTTACGCAGTTGACGGATGTTCAGGGGGCCAAATGTACGATAATTGTCATTTAGTAGGTGAATTAAGCTTTTAGACATCATAAGGGCATATTTTCTCAAGAGATTCCACGTTCGGCAATCCAACTGCGCAAGTACTACATATAATAAGTGTGTCAAGGTCTACACACAAAGAAACAATTTGATATCATACACCACGACCCACAATCCTCTTTGACACTTTATACCCAAGAATAAATTAGCCACATCCAATTGTCTTTACAAAAATAGTGCTCAAATACACGAATAAACCAGATTTCAAACTTTTAAGAGATTAAAAACCGTCTAAAAACCATTTTTAAGCTTTATAATCCCACATATCCATCTTAAATATGTGAATTTCATTCACGCTTCTGAAAGGTGCATGATCGCCAACACGGCCGATATCCGGAAAACTTTTAAATATTTGATTCGCACTATTATTAGCAGGAGGTGCCACATATATGGCAGAAGTAGCTGTGAAGCCGAACATATGCGTCTATCCGGACGAAGCCGAGGAAAACATGAACATCGAGGTTGAGCTGCCTGGAATGAGCAAGGAGGACATAACCTTCAACATATATGAGAACGGCTTTTACGTCGTGGCCAAGAAAATGGGTCTAAAATACATGGGCTCTTACGCCTTTGCAACCCCAGTAAAACAGGAAGGTGCTGTGGCCAAATACGCAGACGGCCTTCTCACAGTCAACGTTCCCTATAAAAAAGAGCTATTTGACAAAGGCATAACGGTGGAAATCGAGTAAACTGTTGCAGAAAAAAGTCTGAACGTATCCCTTTTTATTCAATCATTTTTGCAGATCATCATTTGAAATACAGTGTTTAACCCACATTCGGCAGTTACGTGCAAAACATTTTAATAATTTCCCATTTGTGCAATTTCTTGTATTTTATATATGGATTATCGCCCTTATTGTACACAACTTTGCCTTTTAAGGGCAAAGTGCCGAATGTAGGTTTAACGATACTTTTCGAACCTTAACACAGCATGATTTGGGAGCACGCTCTCTGAAGTACAGTGTTCGGTGATACCTTTTGGAAAAGTATCGAATTCTCATGAGTTCGACATTTGGGCCCATTCGCATCGTTGAGCATTATCCTGGCGAGATGGTTCTTGACCATACGTTTTTTGATCATTGGATCATGATTGTGTTTTTGGCCATCTCCGCATGAAGGTAATGCTTTTATATAAATCGCCGCCCACAACGTTCATATAGAAGTTTAAACATCTCGCAAGCGGACATCCGACAACAGAATACGACTAATTGCAGGAGGAAGAACATGGCAGGATTAGGCGGACAGCCAATACTGATTCTCAGAGAAGGAAGCCAGAGGACCGAGGGTCGCGAGGCTCAGAAGTCAAACATCATGGCCGCCAAGGCCGTGGCCTCAGCAGTGAGAACCACTCTTGGACCCAAGGGTATGGACAAGATGCTGGTAGACACTCTGGGCGACGTGGTCATTACCAACGATGGTGTGACCATCTTAAAGGAAATGGACATCGAACATCCAGCAGCAAAAATGATGGTGGAGATCGCCAAGACTCAAGACGATGAAGTAGGAGACGGCACCACCAGCGCTGTGGTCCTGGCAGGCGAGCTGCTCAAGAAGTCCGAAGAGCTTCTCGACCAGGAGATTCACCCAACTATAATCGCCGCAGGATACCGTGCAGCAGCCGACAAAGCTATCGGGATACTCAAGGACATGGCAGTCAAGGTTTCCGCCAATGACGATGCCATGTTGAAGAAGATCGCCGTCACAGCCATGATGGGCAAGGGATCTGGTACCGCCAGAGACGATCTTGCAGACCTCACGGTCAAGGCAGTCAAAGCTATAGTGGATGAAGATGAAAGCGTTGATGTTGACAACATCACCGTGGAAAAGAAGGTCGGCGGTGGAATCACAGATTCTCAGCTCGTCTACGGCATGGTGATCGACAAGGATCGTCTCCACCCCAACATGCCAAAGAAGGTCAAGGACGCCAAGATCGCTCTCCTCAACACGCCTATCGAGATCGAGAAGACCGAGGTAGACGCCAAGATCGAGATCACATCACCGGACCAGCTCCAGGCCTTCTTGGATCAGGAAGAAACCATGCTCAAGGGTATGGTCGACAAAATCACAAGCACCGGTGTTAGCGTCGTATTCTGCCAGAAGGGAATCGACGACTTGGCTCAGCATTTCTTGGCCAAGGCCGGCGTTTACACCATCAGAAGGATCAAGAAGAGTGACATGGAGAAGCTTGCCAGGGCCACTGGCGGCAGGATCGTCACCAGCATCCAGGACCTTTCTGAAGATCAGCTGGGCAATGCAGGCCTTGTCGAAGAGAGAAAGATCGCAAACGACTCCATGACCTTTGTGGAAGAATGCAATAACCCAAAGTCAGTCTCGATCATCCTGAGAGGTGGAACCGAGCACGTAGTCGACGAACTGGAACGGGCCATGGAAGACGCTCTTCGCGTGGTTGGCGTAGCTCTAGAAGATGGACTTTTGGTACCTGGCGGCGGCGCCCCAGAGATCGAACTGGCCCTCAGATTGAGGGAATATGCGGCCACCATTGGCGGAAGAGAGCAGCTGGCAATTGAAGCCTTCGCAGAGGCCATCGAGGTCATACCCAAGACCCTGGCCGAGAATGCCGGGTTTGACCAGATCGACACTCTGGTGGCTCTTAGAAGCAGCCACGAGAAAGGCGAGAAGGCAGCAGGTCTGGATATGGAGTCCGGCCAGCCCGTAAACATGCTCGATAAAGACGTCGTGGAGCCCTTGAGGGTCAAGACTCAAGCCATCAACTCTGCAGCAGAATCCGCAGTGATGGTCCTTAGAATCGACGATGTCATCGCCTCCAAGTCTGGCGGCGCGCCCGATATGGGTGACATGGGCGGAATGGGTGGCATGGGCGGAATGCCTGGAATGGGCGAGTACTGAAACTCGCACCAACCCATATTTTTCTTTTTTTGAACGTTGCTCAACAAATCTTCCCAACTTATCACTCATGATTAGTTTTTAGACGGTCCTCGCGTTTCACATAAGACCTCCATGATCCACTTGGGGATCGGTCGTACTCGTAAGATCATTACATCTGACTTCCGGCAGGGCGAGTGTTGATCTGAAACGCCCATGATTCGTAGACTCATCCCCAAAACATGAAAATCGCTATGTAGTGAACTCACCGGGGCGACATTTTCATGAGAAATATAGTGTTCAACGATACTTTTCGGACAAATCTCTAACTCGTAAGAGTTTGAGATTTGGCCTATTCGTATTGTTAAACACTAATCTTGCGAGAACCAATTAGTATCACTTAATTGGTTCTCAACTATAATTCTCCTGCTGAATGTCGGTTTGATTGCTCAAATCAGTTGTTCGCTGAAAGACTTTCGGTGACTACTCCCCCGACTGAAGTCGAGGGCATCTAGCATTTTGATGCACAGACTGTAGCCCCAGTCTGAGTATATTTATGGCTGCATTGTGATCCCTATCCAGAGTCAGCCCACAGAAAGGACATCTGTGGACTCTCTCGGATAGATCTTTTT
>Ga0272443_10002887_pt1 | contig 21132 bp, 12 predicted proteins | sample SSMAcet12_FD_193581 | JGI IMG/M metagenome (GOLD analysis project Ga0272443, IMG submission 193581) | Marine sediment archaeal communities from Little Sippewissett salt marsh, Falmouth, MA, United States - SSM-Acet-12 | ecosystem: Environmental > Aquatic > Marine > Wetlands > Sediment ... | reverse complement strand
GCAGACGCCCAGCCGGGAGGAGCCGTCGCCGACGCGTGCGCCCAGACTTAGCGCCGCATTGAGGACTCCGCTGCTATAGTCCTTTTCGAGATCCTGGCCCAACTTCCCCGCCATGAGGAACTGCTGGAGATCGACGCGGTTGAGGCTGGCTGTAACCAGGTACTCGAAGACGCCCGGCGCGACCGGGTCGAGCCGGAAGTCACCCAACACCCGACCCTCGTGGCAATCGCCCAGGAAGTTGTGTGCCGACCAGCTTCGGGCATTGGGATCGTACACAATGTCGGCCTGGAGATCCGTGATGTTCTTGCCCTTGACTATCAGCCGATCCGCATCCAGGTGAAGGCGGCCCATTGAGAAACCGTTCTCGGCGTCGTGCGCCCCCGCAAAAGCCAGCACCCCGGCGACCTCCGCCCCGGCGCCGGAGACCTGCAAACTGCACGTCTTCAGATCCGCCTCCCCGTCGAATTCGATCCGTCGGCGATCGGCGGCATCCCGCGTGATCTTCAACGTCGGAAGGTTCACATCGAACGGTCCGCGCGGCGCTAGGTCACGATAGACTCCCGTGAGGGCTTCGGGCAGCGCTCGCCCCAACGCCTCGGTAAAAAGCAAGTCTTGAGCGCGCACAGAAAAGACCGCATCGCCGGGACGGCCTTTCACCCAATCCATCCGCCCATCAACCTGGAGCGCAGAAGCCGACTCCCAGGCGGTCTGTTCTTCCGGCTTCGCCTGGAGGCCCGCAAAGGTCACGCCGGTCGAATCGACCGTGACTCGGCCACGAACATCCCGGAGAGGATACGGAAACTGTTGGTGGTTGATCTTGTCGCCCAGGCATTCGACCACCGCCGCGTAGTCGGCCGGTTCGTTGCTGTCGGCCTTCTTGACATCCACGGTGAGATTCACCGGCCCCTCGATCTGGAACGCCGAAACGGACTGTCGAATCGACTCGGGCAAAACCTTCATCAGCGCCTCATCGACCGGCATTTGTTCGGTCGCAATTTTCAGATGATAGTAGTTCGGCCTGCCCGCCTGCCCCAGATGGACCCCACCGGTCAGCATGACCTCTCCCGGGCCATAGCGCCCCGTAGCCTGCTGGATGTTCACCGAATCCGGTGTCACCGAGGCCCGGGCCGCAATGTCCGTCACCGGCAGAGGCAGAGTCTCCGTCCGCAGAGACGCCTTGTCCAGTGAAACGTCAGCGAGAAAACGAACCGGCTCCGGGCTGTTGGCATCGCGGTCGGCAACAGCGCGGGGCTGCACGTCAGACACGTCGTTGACATCGAACTGACCAAACAGTTCCGCAGGCTTCTCGGGTGGCACCTGGCTCAGCATAGCCTCCAGGGGGCTGTTGGCATCGCGGCCGGTGAAGACCCAGGCCCGAACGTCGGCCACGCCGTTGACGTCAAACTGGCCATACAATTCCGCATACTTCTCAGGCAGCGCGTGACGCAGCGCGGCATCCAGGGGAATGTCGTTGGCATCGATCACCATGTAGTAGATCGGTTCATCCGTATCACGATCGGTGACCTTGCCGTCCAGGTGAATCCGCCCGCCCGCTCGCTGCGCCACCAACCCCATCGCCGCGATGCTCTCCCTCTCGAAGCGCAACGTCCCGGTCAGGTTCGTCAGCGGGTAGGGGAATTTCTGATAGGTCGCCGTGACATCGTTGAGATCGACAATCAGAGACACACGTTTGTCAAACAGGGTCGAACGGGTCAGTCGATAATCGACACCGATCGAGCCGCTCGGAGCGAAGGCATCCCATAGTTGCTTCTGATCCGGACGCAGCGCCGTATAGAGATCTTCGTCCAAAGCCATGCGGTCCGAGGTGATCTGATACTGGTATTGCCGGTTGTCGCCGGAGCCTCTGGTCCAGCCTTCGATCTGGATCTGGACATCGCCGTGGCGACCAGTCAGCCGGTTGATGGTCGCGGTGGACTGCGTGAATTCCACCGGGCCCACCAGATGGTCAATGGCGTAAGGGAATTTGCGATCGCGAATGGAAATGTCCTTGCACATGACCTGGCCCGTGATCTGGCTGTCCGCCAGGGCATCGAACCGACCCCGCGCTTCCAGACGAATCTCTCCCACGGTGCCAAACGGCCGATAGCGGGCGAAGAACCGCTGGAAGGTGGCCAGCGGCCCGGATTGGCGGAGATTTGCCGGTGCCATCATGCGGAACGTATCCACTTCCGGACTGTGTCGGCTATGCAAATCCTTCAGAACCAACTCGAGTTCATAGGCTCCCTGCTGATTGTATTTCGCGTCGACAGCCAGGACGTCCACCGCCCAGGCACGCTCCAGCGAGGGATTGTCCGTCGACGACAATCCCCCGGCCAATTCGAAGCGTCCGGGACTCCACGAACCGCGCAGCGCACTGCCGCCATACCCGCCGGACAACTTGGACGTGCGAATCTCGAATTCATAGCCGCCCGACACCGTTTTGGCCGGGCCAAATCGCGCCTCCACCGGAACGGTCATCACGTCATCCACTTCACCCCCGGAGACGCGACAATAGCGCAGCCTCCCTTTCTCCAGCAACACTGTGGGATGGGCTTTGCCGACGCCCGGAGCAGCATTTAGGCGCAAGCCCCCGACATTCCATCGCCCCGTGTCCAGATCGCGCTGTACGTCCAACATGAATTCTTCGACACGGATCTCGGTGATGCGCGGAGACAGACGCAGGATGCTGCCGAAACTGAATTTGGCATAGATGTTCTTGGCACGCAGGAGGGTATTGTCATAGAAGAGTTCGTTTCGCTCCGGGCGAATGACGATCCCGTCAATGGAGACCGAGGCATCGCGGTGGAAATCGCACGTCCCCATCTCGATCCGCGTATTGGTCAGCCGACTGATTTCACCGACGGCGATACCGGGCAGCGCCCGGACCACCCAGAGGGCGACCGCCGCCACCCCGACCAGTACGAGCACCACGACGCTGAGTATACGAACGAGAATGCGCCGGCGCCAGCGCTTCTTATTGAACTTCCAGTTTGGATCTGGACTCTTGGACCGCCCCATGCGCAATCAAACGCCCCTATTCCTGGCGTCTTCCTACGAACGCCGTATGGCTTTATCCGAAATGTCACGACGGCAGTAGGCCCCATCGAAGCTGATACAATCCACCGCCTCGTAGGCCCGCGATTTGGCGGCAGCCACATCCGTGCCCAGCGCCGTAACACCCAGCACGCGTCCCCCGTTGGTTACCACGTTGCCGTTGTCCTTCTTCGTCCCAGCGTGGAAGACCATGACATCGTCGAGTGCCGCGGCCTCCGCCAGTCCGTCGATCGGCTTGCCTTTCTCATACGCGTCGGGATAACCTCCCGAAGCCATGACCACACAGACGGACGGACGTGCGTCCCAGCGCAGCGCGATCTCGTCCAGGCGCCCGTCACAAGTGGCGAGAAACACGTCGAGCAGATCGCTCTTCAGTCGCATCAGAATCGGTTGGGTCTCCGGGTCTCCGAACCGCACGTTGAACTCCAGAACGCGCGGCCCGCCACTGGTCATCATCAGACCGGCGTAGAGCACTCCCCGATAGGGTGTGTCATTGCGATTCATGGCGTCGACCACGGGAACGAGGATCTCCCGCGTGATCTTGTTCATCATGTCTTCCGTGACGATGGGCGCCGGGCTGTAGGCCCCCATACCGCCGGTATTGGCGCCGGTGTCACCATCACCGATGGGCTTGTGGTCCTGCGACGATTCCATCACATAGATGTTACGCCCGTCCACGAAGGCGAGAATCGACGCTTCTTCCCCCAGCAGTTTGTCCTCGACGATGATGCGGTCACCGGCCGCTCCGAAGATCTTGTCGACCATAATCTTCTCGGCGGCCAGAATGCCATCGGATGGATCGTCGCAGACGATGACCCCCTTGCCTTTGGCCAGCCCCGCCGCTTTGATCACCACCGGCTCATCCCGGCTGGCAATATAGGCCTTGGCGTCGCTGAAACGATCGAAGACACGCGCCTCGGCCGTCGAGACGGCGCTGGCCCGCATCATCTGTTTGGCAAACGCCTTGTCGGCCTCCAACTGGGCGGCCGCGCCACTGGGCCCGAACGCCTTGATCCCGGCCGCCTCCAGGGCATCCACGATCCCCAGCGACAAGGGGTCCTCCGGCCCTACAACGGCCAGGCCGATCTTGTTGGTTTTAGCGAAATCGACCAGCCCGGTGACGTCGTCATCCTTGATGTCGACATTCTGGCCGCACGTGGCCGTGCCGGCATTGCCCGGCGCAATGTAAAGCTTGCCAAGCTGTTTGGATTGTTTCAGCTTCCACGCAATCGCGTGCTCGCGCCCGCCGCTGCCGATCAGCAGTACATCCATCTGCGCACCTCGACTCTCGTCCTGAATCCGCCCCGGGCCGCGCCCGGGTCCGCCACGGCCTGCCCCGCAGGGGGCCGCGCGCCCGTACTCTACCAGAGGACGGCCACGTACTCAAGTCGATACTTGCGGCAACGCCAGCGGCAAATCGATGGCGTCATGGGATGATGGTGCCTTCAGAGGCTATTTGTTGGCGTACCAGGCGATTCCTTCGTACGTCCAGACGTCGCTATACTCGCTGATGAGCCAATCGCGTTCAGCCTCATCGAGGGTGAAGAAATGAGCCTGCGTCACAGGCGACCAGAATCGATAGACCGGACTGGCCCAGGCGGGATATTCGTCCGGCGTATAGGCATAAAAGACCGCTCCCTCAAAGACCCAGACGTCGGCGTATTCTTCAATGAGCTTGTTCTTTTCGGACTCGCTGAGCGTGTAGAAGTGCGTGCCCAGACTCCCCGACCAGAACCGGTACACCGGCTTGGTTTGCGGATCGGACGCATCAGGAAAGGCGCGGAACACCACGCCCTCATAAGTCCAGACATCGGCAGAGTTCTCCAGCAGTTTGTCCCGCTCCTCGTCGCTGGCCGTGTAGAAATGGGTTCCCGTTATGGGAGACCAGAAACGGTAGACATCGTGCAACGCCGACTCGATCGCCGTTCCCTCTTCGACAACGAGATTGTCCAGATAGGCATGGCCAGGCGTAATCTCCAGGCCATTGGCGCTGCCCCCGATATACAGGTAGACCGGCTTGCCCTCCCACTGCCCTCTCAGTATCCCGTCAATGGTCATCCAGGCATACTCTTCGCCATAGCTGGCATCCCCGAGATAGAGCGTATCCGTCACGGAATTGTAGGACATGTAAAGGGTCCCGTCGGTTGCGGCCCGGCTGATATAGGAGGTGCGAGCGGACAGGCCATTCCTAAACTCGTACCAGTAATTGGAGTACAGATTCGCACATCCGACGCCGAAGTCCAGCCTCTGGCCGCGCGGGTCGTCCTCGCTGGGGGTCAGACCGATGTTGAGCCGGCCCTGGGGATACACCTGCAAATCATAGTGAAAATCGATCCGCAGAGAGAAATCCTCCGCCGGATCAAGCCGCCAGGCGTTGGCAATATAGCCGGCAAACGCTCCGTTGACGGGTTCGAGTGTCCGCAGCTCCAACCGATTGTCGGTTTCGATCAATTGGCAATTGTTGGGATCCTCGACGTAGGTGCGCCACAAGCCGCCCGGCGCATTGTCGTCGAAATCATCGTACACGACCGCCCCTTCCGGCTGTGCCTGGGCAAGGCTCTCCGGCCACGCGCCCACGGCGACGAGTCCTGCCAGAATCATCATCAGGATTGGCATACGTTTGTTCATCTTTTCAATCCCCCTTCTCCTGCGGAAAGGCATCAGTCACTCAAAGAACAAATGACGGAACGTCCGCGCAAGGCGTCCGCCTACAACTCTCATGGGAAATCCGTTTCTCGTGTTTGTCACCGGAGCATTCGGTCACAGGCCATTAAGCGACCGATAGCTCCCACCTGCCAAATGAGGGGCACCGGACTCCGTCATGCCTCGAAGGAAGAACGAGATCCGCCCCACAATCCATATCCTATTTTAACATATTCGCTCGTACTGTCAAGATGTTCTGCGAATCTCGCCCCAAAAGTCCCTGACAGGCCGGGACATTCTGGATTCCAATCACGATCATACGGACTGACGGCTCAGATTCTCGGACCTCACTGACTCGGTCGTGCCAGGCGATCGGCCCGTGTTACGCCGATTGGGAGCGACAAAGTCGCTTGAAACGACCAGATCGGCCCCGCGGTTTGACCGGAAACATTGCGGCTGATGACCTGCCAGTAGTACACCGCCTCCTTTTGCAGGGCCCCCGGCTCGTACCGCGGCTCGGTCAGATTGGCCGCGACCCGATGCAGATCGTCCGGAGCCGCCCCCAGATACACGTCGAAGACCGGTACCGCCGCACTGAACGTCGTGGTTCGCGTAACATCCTGCCATTGAGGCACCCCGTCGACAAGGCACCCGCCGTCGGGACAAGCCGCCGATCGGTCGCAACCGGATAGGGAATCCTCGACGAACTCCTGCATGCCGCGAACCAGAAGTCCCTCCACCACCATCGAGTCGAGATTCACCACGGGAGACCCCGAGTGACCTCGGTACGTGTCCAGGTTCGCCTGAAAGAACGTGGATTCGTCATTCGCGCAGACGATCGCTCCGGCGCCATACTTTCTGGGAATCCCCCACGGATGGCCCACCACCAGAACGGGCTGGCCGTCGGCCACGCGACCTGCCCGGCGCAACGCCAACGGCTTACGATCGGTTACCGCCCGATCCAGGCGTAACAATCCCCAGTCGGGATAGCCCGCCTGATAGTCAAGGACCTGTGCCACCTCATAGACTTGGTCCTGGGTCAGCGTCACCACAGGACTGTCAACATCATTCATGACGAATCCGAACACGACGACGATGTCAGAAGGATCCAGGCATGAGACGCAATGGCCCGCCGTTGCGATAACGTCGGCTCCGACCAACACGCCCGTGCAGGTTCCGACCGAAGGCTGATCGCGGAAGGGCTCGTCGTCGCACAGAGAGTTGCCACTGTCGATGGGATCGAGCCACTCATACCACCATGCCAGCGGATTTGTCTGTAGCCGATACGTTCCGTCCCCATTACTGAGCACATCCTCCCGATACAGAAGCATGGCGGTGGCGGCCCCGACGGCCAAGGCGCGCGCGTCCGAGATCTCATATTCCTCCCGGCGATCGTCGTCGCCGTAAATCGTCCGCGTCTGTATGGCACGGCCCGAGTCGAGACGTGAGACACTCGCGCTTTCAACCAGTGCAGTGGTCGCCGCTTCGTCAGCATTCCAGGAGAGCACGACCGGCAGCGCATCGAGTCCACCGCCATCGGCCGGGCTGGGCTGATCGGGCGCCTCCGGCGACGCCAGGAACGGCTGCCGGACCACCAGGCTGTAGTCCCCCGTTTCATCGTCGTAGCCGGCCACGCGAATCAAGTACCTTCCCCCCGCCTGCACCGGCATCGTGAGAACAGAATTGGTGCTGTCGCAATTGTCATCGCTACAGGCCAGTTCGACGCCGCACGGATCGTACACCGCCAGCGTCGTGTCGAACTCTGCGCTTTCAACAATCGCGGTGATGAGCCCCGCCTCGGCAGGCGTATAGACATGCCAGACATCCCGCCGGTCTTGGTAGCCACAACGAGTCTCTATCCCACCGGTGGCCCCCACCGTGCTGTGATGAAAAGGAATGCCTTTCTCAACCACAGCCGCTTCGCTGGGCTCGTCGTGTTCCGGCACAATGTCTTGCTCTTCATAGTAGACTTTGATCCACCAGTAATCGATATAGCCGTCATAGCCGGCTACGACGTCCGTCGCCCACAGACTCCAAACCTGGTTGGCCCGCTCGCCGGCGAACTCACCAATGCCCGCAACGGTTTCCGAAATGTTCGCGTCGAAGCCCCCTTCGACAAACCAGAGATTGTACTCATGCGTGAGTCCCTCATCACTCACATCGACCCAGAGATCGGCGACCAGGGGATGCACGATTTCGAAGTGCACATCGATGCAGGTAACGACGGCGTCGGCCGGAGCCTCCTCGATAGCGATATCGCTTTGGATCCATTCCGACTCCGGAATGGGGTAATCCGTACCGTTACTGGCCTCGATGGAATCCCCCGAGCACTCGGCCGCAACGGACACCGGAAATTGACGACCGGCATCCTCTTCTTCGCAGAATCTCTGCAACAACATGAAGTCTCGCATTACGACCACCGCTTCTCCCCGTTCGATCAGATCGCCGACCAGCGGCGCCGGCAATTGCGCTTTCGCGCGCATGCCCTCTTCAAGGACATCCACATGACTGCCCGGCGCGTGGGGCATCGCCAGCAAATCATCCAATGTCAACGTCGCGCTCAGGACGACCTCGATCTCGGCAAAGTGCCGGCCCATCGGGCGCGTTGTGCGCGCCGCCTTGCGCAGCGCGGCGGGCAGAGACTTCTCGTGCGGATTGGCTAACGATGGACCCCGTGCATCGGCCAGACCACATAACAAGATCGCATGGGTCAGTATCACGTTCATCAGGAGGGTACCCCGCCCCAATGACCGATTCGGAAATGGGCTTTCCACGACACGCTCCTTCCGTCCCCTACAGATCATCTACCCTATGGGCATCCGCCCGCTGCTCCGTCGCTCGCAACGCCCCTACGAAACGCATCGATATTCTACCGGATGGACGCCACGCGAGCAAGGGTCCACCCGTACCGCCGCCAGTCTCCTGCGGCGCGGAAAGAACGGTGCATTCCCCTAGCGTTCCTACCGGATATCGGCCTCCCACCGGCCCGATAACAGCCGCCCTCTCCAAAGTCCTATCACCCGGCAAAGCCCCCAGATTCCGCCCGCGGCCTCACCATCTGCAAAAAACCGGTAACAGGAGAATTGTCGTATCTCTTTCAGAATGCCCACCTTGTGACACCCGTCCCATAAAAGGTAAAGCTTTTCAATTGGCCTTGCCGATGAGAAGAAGGGGTGATGGGCCCGTTTTTCAGTACTGGTAACATCGCTCCTTGAGAAAATGAGATAAGCCACCGCCGGGGGGAGCATCCCACTTCTCCTCAGCGGGATAATAAAGCCTGTTGTCATATATAGAGAGGAAAGGAATCACAATGAGCAAACGTAAGGAAACGGACGCACGACGACCCGTCATTATCGCGGTCCTAGGGGTCGCCCTGTTAGCGACCGCCTTGGCCACGGGCGGTTGTGGCAAGCAAATGGCTCGGATGGAGGCCAACCAGGTCAAACTCCAGGCGATGATCATGGCTAACGCGCGCCAACTGGCCACCGTCTCGTCGCAGGTGCATACCGGGCAGAACGAAGTCAATCAAACCCTGGCCCAAATCGAACAGAAGGCCGATGGCATCAACGCCGAAGTTCGGACCGTTCAGAACAACCAGACCCAGCTTCGCGCGACGATCGTCAATGGCAACGATCGCATCAGTGGAGGCATCGCCAAGCTTGAAACCAATCAGGCGCATTTGAAGGAGGGCATCGCCCAGGTCGGCAACATCGCGCAGAACACCAACGCCGCCGTGGGCGCGGTGGCCCGAGATCAGGCCACGTTGCACCGCATGGTCCAAAGCAACAAGCAGGAGTTGGCCGACAGCATCTCGGCCGTCGCGCAGAGCCAGCAACGCACCCACGCGAGCCTCGACGAACTCCAGGTGGCCGACCGCAGTCTGGCCAGTCAGATCACCACCGTCGCTCAGCAACAAGATGGTATGCGAAAGCTGGCGGTGAATCATAACCAGCAATTGAACGATCGCCTCACCACATTGGATAGCGGACAGACGACGTTGCAGAACACGCTGGCCAGCAACACCCAGACCTTGGCCGATAAACTCGCCATTCTGGAGCAGCATCAGCATGATGTGCAATCAGTAATCGACCGCGTCGCCAATACGACCGCCGGCACCGCCAGCGATGTCACCGCCCTGGCTGCGACGCAGGTCGAAATGCAGAAAGCGCAGGGAACGCGACATGAGAATCTGACCGGGCAACTCGCCGGCATCGCGCGGAATCAGCAGACGCTGCAAACCGGCATTGAGACGCTGGACACCAAGGCGGACCGCAGCACGAGTCAACTGACCACCCTGGCCGCCGGACAGAGCGGCATCCAGGAAGAGATGCAGGCGAACAACGCGTCCACGAATGAAAGACTCGCTACGCTGGCCGACAATCAGACGGCACTGCAAGACGGTATTGGAACGCTCGACGCGAAAGCTGATCAGACAACGGAGCGCCTGGCCGCCTTGGCGACTGGACAGAGTACAATCCAGCAAGCGATGCAAACCAACACCACGTCCATCAACGATGGACTCGCCACCATCGCCGCTGATCAGAAAGCGCTTCAAGCCAGCGTCGAAACGCTCGACACCAAAGCCAATCAGACGACCGAGCACCTGACCGTTCTGACGAGCGGACAAAGCACCCTTCAGGAAACGATGCAGGCGAACAACGCTTCCGTCAACCAGGGACTCACGAAGATCGCCGACAACCAGACGACCCTTCGTACTGAAATCGGCCGGCTCGACGAACAGGCGGAAGCGCTGGCTACAAATCTCGACACCGCTCTGACGAATCAGACCGCGATGCAGAATACCCTGACTGATAATGGTTCCACTCTTGCGACCTTGTCCGAAGATCAGAGCACCCTTCAACGGCACATCACTGAACTCGATGGGAAAGCCGACACACTGACCGGGCACGTCTCGGCCGTGGCCACGGAGTTGGATGCCGTGCATGATTCCGTTCGTAACGGCAACGAAACCAGCGCCACGCAGATGGCCAACCTGGCCCAGGACCAACAGAACCTCAAGGCCAGCGTGGGTCAGCTCAGCGAACAGACTCAGCAGATCGCGGCCGGACAGGCCACGCTGCAACAGGCGTTTGCCGACCATGACGAAGCAGCGACCAGCCGCATGACTGCGATGGCCAACGACCAGCAGAGCATCCGCGAGCGTGTCGACACCGTCATGGCGACCGCCAGCCAGATCGCTCTGAATCTCGTGACGATTGGCAACCAGCAGGGGCAGTTGAAGCAGGACATCGACGGCGGGTTCGCGGATGTCGCCGGTGGCCAGCAAGCCCTGCAAACGAACGTCGACGCTTTGGCCGCCAACACCACTCAGATCGGGCTCGATCTGACCGCGATGGATGCGAGCCAGACGCAGCTTCGTGAAGCTCTCGACGCGGGCATCACAGATCTCACCCAAGGCAACGCCCAACTGGCGGCTGACATTCGCACCGTCGGCGAGCGTCAAAGTGCCCTGAACGAAACGCTGGCCTCGCACGATGCGAGCGTCGCCGGCCGGATGGAGACCTTGGCCCAAACGCAGGGCCAGATCAGCCATGGCATCGACGCGGTGACTGCCACCGCGACCCAAACCGCGCTCGACGTCATCGCTCTGGACGACAGCCAGACTAAGCTCGAGCAAGCGGCCCAGGCCGACCGGGCCCACCTCAACACCCGTCTGGACGGCATCGTCGCCAACCAGCAGCAAATGCAAACCGGGCTCGACACCCTCTCTGTCACGACCACCCAGGTCGCGCTGGATGTCCTGACCCTGGACGGCAAGCAGACCCAGCAGAGCGAGGCGATCCAGGCCGGCCACGAAGCCGTGGTCACGAAACTGGACACCGCGGCCCAGGCTCAGCAGCAGATGCAAACAGGTCTCGATACCCTGACGGCTACGACCACCCAGGTCGCTCTCGACGTCTTGACTCTCGACGGCCAGCAGACTCAGCAGAGCCAGAGCGTTCAGGCCCATCACGAGGACCTCGTTACTCGATTGATGGCGACCACTCAGGGCCAGCAGCAGATGCAGGGCAGTCTGGATATCCTCACCGCCACGACCAGTCAGATCGGACTCGACTTGCTCGCTCTCGATGGCAAACAGGATAGCGTCGCCCAGGCCGTTGAGGACAGCCGCAATGAGTTCGGTCCGAAACTGGCCAACCTCGCGAACACTCAGCAGAAGATCCAAACCGGGCTCGACACCCTCACGGCCACGACGACGCAGGTCGCTCTGGATGTCCTGAGTCTGGACGACAACCAGGCCCAGCAGGGCCAGGCCCTTCAAGCCGGTCAGCAGACCCTGGCGACACAGCTCGACACCGTGGTTCAGAACCAGCAGCACGTGCAGAGCAATCTGGACACCGTCACGGCCACCACCAGTCAGGTGGCTCTCGATGTGATCACCCTGGACAACAATCAGGAGCGCATCGAGCAGGCCGTGCAGGCCAATCGCGAAGAACTGGCCGCCAGGCTGACCGAGATCGCCCAGGGCCAGCAGCAATGGCTCGCTCGCTTCGACGCCGCCGAGGCCAAGGTCGAAACCATGACCGCGGGCATTACCGCTCTGGAACAACGTGTCACCAAACTCCAGGGAACGCTCCAGACGAGCCTGGAAGATCTGAGCACTCTGCTCGACACGCAATCGCAGCAGCGAATGCGGTTCCAGGATTCGGTGCGGGAAGACATGCAAAGCGTCACCGACTCGATCGCCCAATTGCGTGAGATTCAGGCGGGTCTGGCCGAGCATATCCAGCGGGTCCAGGACAGCACGCTGACCCAGACGGGCGATATCCTCTCCGCTCTCGAGCAGTTGCAGCAGAAGAGCGATACCGAGGCGACCGAGGTGGAAGCCGAGTTGAAGTCCTCCAAGGCCGAGCCTCGGGAAGTCATGTTGCCGTAAGCGGTAGCTCTACAATCAATGATCGCCAAGGGGATGGCCGCTAAGCCATCCCCTTTTTCTTTTTGCCCGTCGCCCCTACAGCAAATTCACCCCGGCGGCCCGACATTGGGCGATCATTTCATCGGGCCAGACACTCGCGTGCACCTCGCCCACATGTAGTTTGCGCAGGAAGAACATGCAAAGCCTGGATTGACCAATGCCCCCACCGATGCTCAAAGGCAGGTCCCCCGCCAGTAAGCGGCGATGCCACGAATACTCTCGACGCTCCAGGGCATCTCGGATCTCCAGTTGTTGCACCAAAGACGTCTGATCCACGCGAATCCCCATCGAGCTGATCTCAAAGGCCCTGCTCAGCAGAGGATACCACAGCAGGATGTCACCGTTGAGCCCCCGGGTCCCCGGCCCCGTAGGCGTCACCCAGTCGTCGTAATCCGGGGCGCGACCATCGTGCAAGGTGCCATCAGCCAGTTCCCCTCCGATACCGATCACGAACACGGCACCGCACTCGGCGGTGATCTTGTCCTCCCGTTCACGTGGCCCCACGTCGGGCCACCGCGTCAGGAGCTCCTCGCTGTGGACGAACGTGATCTCCTCAGGCAGCATCGGCTCGATGTGCAAGTACTCATCACACACGACCGCTTCGGTCTGACGCAGAACCGAATAGATCCGGCGTACCGTCTCCTTGAGAGAATCGAGATTCCGTTGGCTGGCCCGGATCACCCGTTCCCAGTCCCACTGATCGACGTAGACCGAATGCAGGTTGTCCAGGCACTCTTCGTCCGGACGAATCGCATTCATATCGGTGTAGAGCCCCTCGCCGGGACTGAAGCCGTAGTCAGCCAGGACCATCCGCTTCCATTTGGCCAACGAAAACAGGCACTCTGCCTCGCTCTCCCCGTCGTCCTTAATCCGGAACGTGGCCTTGTTTTCCACGCCATTGAGATCGTCATTGACACCCGACCCCTTCTTGAGAAACAGCGGTGCCGAGACGCGTTGCAGGTTCAACGCCGCCGCCAGGTGGTCCTGGAAGAAGTCCTTCACGAACTTGATCGCCCGCTCGGTCTCCCGCAGATTCAGTATCGGTTTGTAGTCTCCGTTCAAGATCAGGTCCGGCATGATCGTCTCTCTCCAACTCTTACACCTTCTCTCTTTCCGTCCTATCGCTCCCCCGGCGAACGGCCTGCCACCATACCGAAATCCATGCGGCCGGTCAAAATTAAACGCTCCTTCGCTTGAAAACCCTGGGATTGCCCGCAATAATCGCAGCCGTGCGGCGACTGTGAGACTGAATCGGTATTTAAGGAGATTTGGATATGGTGCGGAATCGTTGGAACCGGACGGGGCTCTGTGTGGCCCTCGCGCTAACCACCGTCTTTCTGGGCTGCTGTGTCAATATTGGCGGTGAATTTCGCGCCAAAGCCCACCGCAGTGAGGATCTGACGGCCTCGCCCGCCGACATGACGGCTCTGGATGTCTCCACCAACGTCGGCTCAATCACCCTGAAGGCGGCGCAGACAAACGAGGTCCACATCGCCGCCAAGATCACCGTCCGCGCCAAGACCGAAGAAGAGGCCGAGGCCCTCGTTCATGAGATCCGTATCGAGGCCGAACCGTCCGGAGACAAACTCGTGGTAAGAGCGGTCAAGCCGTCGGGCTTTGGCCGCAACCAGCTCAGTGTGGATTTCACCATCACCGCACCTCCCGCTCTGGCGCTCCAGTGTGAGACCAATGTGGGCGACATCCGCATCGACGATTTTGACGACCGCGTTGCAGCCAAGACCGACGTCGGGACCATCCACTGCCATGGTTTGCGCCGCAACGTGGACCTCCATACCAACGTCGGAGATATCCACGCCGCCTATGACCCCGACGCGCCGGCGTCCCTGCGAGCCACCATTACCACCAACGTCGGCAAAATCGCGCTCATCGCGCCCGACGAGGTCTCTGCCCGTCTCGAAGCCGGTGTCAATGTCGGCTCGATCGAGACCGGACGGCCCCTGATGGTCTCCGGGAAGATCGAGAAATCCATCCGGGCCACGCTGGGCCAGGGCGAGGGTAAGATATCCCTCCGGACCAATGTCGGCTCGATCGCCATTCACTGACCTGAAGCCGCTACCGCCCGATCAGCAGCACCAGCACCCACCCGGCGGCTGCCACACACAACGCTGCCGGCAGAACCTTCAGAATGATCTTCACCAGAGACGTCTGGAAATAGCTGGCGGACAATGCCAGACACAAATGGATCGGACTGACCGCCAGCCCAAAGACCAGGCCGGCAAATGCCAGCGTCTCAACCCCCATTCTCGTGTCTGCTCCGTGGCCAATGTACGGCATGAGAAACGGATAGGTGATAGCCACCGTCCCCATTGTCACGCCCGTGCTCGCGCTGACCAACAGCGGCAACAAGAACACGACCAGCAGCGGCGGCATGTGGATCACCGCGAAGAAATCGACCACACTGCCGACCGCCCCGCTGGCCTCCAGGTTCAGCTTGAACCACAGGGCACCGAACAGCAACAACACCATGTCAGGCTCCCTGGCGGCTCTGAAGATGGCAGGCCAGCGTCGGACGTCGACGCGATGCAGCAGCAACAGACCGACAATGGCCAGCAAAATGCCAATCGCGGGCGGGACATCGAAACAAATGAAGAGGAGAGCCGTCAGCGCGATCGGCCAAAACACATGAATGAAATCCATCGCGTGCGAACCGAAGCCGGCCCGGGCTTCCATGTGCTCCTCGCGCCGGGGCGGAATGCCGACCAGCAGTAAGAACACGGCTCCGCCTACGATTCCGACGGCCGTCAGGAGGAGGTGGTAGCTTATGATGCGTGCCGCCGAGATGCCCAGCACGCTCTGGACGAACGGGACGGCCGGAAACAGCGGCCACACCGGCTCCCACTGATGCCGGAAGAAGAAATTGATCGCCGCGGTCCGACTCCGCTCGACACCGATCTTATCGCCTGCTTCACGCACCATGGGCGCCGACAGCATGATCCCGCCCGGTGTCGGCAACATCCCCATCAACAACGGAATGGCCGCCAAGGCGACCCGCCGACTGCGAAACAAGCCCTGCATCGCCGGCACGAGGCGCGATGACAGACCGATCTGGGCCATCGCCTCACCCAGCACGTTGACCAGCAGAAGCAGCGACGTCAACGAAACAAACAGGTACGGCGTCGTCCGCGTCAACGTCCCGGCCTTCCACTCTGCCACGAGCCGCCCGCCCATCTCTGCCGGCGTCACACCCAGCAGCACCGCCAGTACTCCCGCGGCCACCACCATGGCCAAACCGATCTTGACCCGGAAACGCAGCAGCGCGATCAGGACGGAAAGGGATACGAAGATGGCCGCCAGAGCGTACATCGGCGTTGTCTATGCTCCAAACGAATCTCACGACGGGCTTCCGGAGGCATTTTCACACACGAGCCCGAAGAATTCTAATGGGAACGGAGAGCCCGGAAAAGCCGAAAATGAGATGGAGGCCCTGCGGCGCAGGACCACGGCAGCTTCCCCAAGGCGCTTTCAAGATTTGACACCATCGGCCGGATACGCTATTATGAAAGTATCAACCCACAGAGGAGCAGGATGCGCGGGTTTCCTTGCGAGCATAGCCCACTCACACTATGTGACGAGAGGAGGAAACGAATGAAAGCATCACGACTCATCATCGCCACGCTTTTGCTTGAGGTTCTGGCCACCTCGTTCTGCGCGGCCGGACCGACCGAATACGGAACCGTCACCGTCGGCAAGGTGGCTCTCGGCGCCGGTGACATGGAGTTCGACTTCGAGAGTCCGCAGTTCGGCCCTTTCACGCTGACCGACGGCACCAGCGTGACCTTCGCCAACATCGTGCCGGGCGACTACGCCATCCGGGAATTGCGTGTCCCGGACTGGGAGCTCTATCTCGTGGCGGCCGACAGCACCACCTCTGCTTCGGATGATTTCCTCGACTGGACAACGCAGACGTTCTTCCTGCATCTCGACGCGGCCGAGATCCTAAGCCTCACCTTTCACAGCCGGTCCCTTACGCCGCCGGTATCGACAACACCCGCATCGATCCCGGCACCTTCGGCGCTGCTACTGGGAACCCTTGGAGCGGCCCTGGTCGGCCTGCGCCGGCCACGCACAACCGGCTAGCTCCAGGCCATCGCGCCCGAAGAAGCAGGCAGAAAAAAAGCCCTGCCGCCAACTAGCAGGGCCTTTTCAATTCTGACGTTCTGCCGGAACTTAGCCTGGAATGACGTTGGTCGCACACGGGCCCTTTCTGCCTTCGCCAACCGTGAATTCCACCTTCTGGCCCTCATCAAGGGTGGCGTACCCTTCGGTGCGAATCTCGGAATGGTGAACGAACAGATCGTCGCCACCGTCATCCGGGGTGATGAAGCCATAGCCCTTGTCTGCGTTGAACCACTTCACTGTACCTGTACTCACTTGGTCTTCTCCTTAGGCCCACCGAGCCTGTAACGCGAGTTCCCTCTGCATCTGTACAAGGCACAGACTCCGAGGGGAGAGAGTGTGCCTTATTACATGGTGGCCATGCTATCAGCCCTATAACCTGACCGTCAACAAAATGAGCCGGTGAAAATGAAAAAAAAAGCCCCCCCTTTCGATCGGTGTCACGACTCCCTCGGTCGCGTGGCGTATTTCTCTCGAGGCCTCGCTCTGCCGCCCTGTCCGCTCGCCTCGACCGTCTCTCTGTCCCGGGGTCAGGCAGGACGGACTTGACGAACACAAGCCTTGCTGATAGCTTGTCGACAGCTTTAGGAGACGCAATGTATGGAATTGTCGTGGGCAGATAAGGCACGCATCGCCGCCGTGGCGGCACTGGGGATCATTGTCATCGGCCTTCTGGCCTGGCCGGCAGTGGCCCCGGACGACCCCCGGGCTCCGGTCCGTTCGCTCTCGATCAGCTTTGCCGGGACGCTGGGCTTACTGGCCCTGGCCCTGGGGACGGGCTTTGTCGGGTATTTTCTCGCGTGGCCCCACGGCCGTGAGATCGCCATTCTGGCCGTCCCGGTCGGCCTGGTGACGTGGCTGGTCCGTTCGGGCCCCATGCAGACGCTCACCCAGGCCTACACGACCCCTGCCGCCCGCGATGCCCTGCTCCAATCGTTGCGGCTCGAACCGGTGTTCTGGCTGATGGTCGTGGCAACAGGCTTTGCCGGCGTCCTGTTGGCCCAGACCATTCGTCCAGGCTCTGGGACCCCCTTGAGCGTCTCGCAGATCAAGAGCTATTTGCGGCCCAACATCGCCATGATGGCCGCAGCGGCCCTGCTACTGGCGACACTGCTGGGCCATTTCTTTCTCGGCGTCTTCGCCCAGGACCTCTCGCGAACGCCCCGTCTGGCCGCGGCCCAGCCGGCCACCGGGCAGATCCTCACGGCCGGCATCGCCGCCTTCGCCGTAGCAGGTTTCGCGGTCAAGAAGTTCTTCGGCCTCAGCTATGTCTGGACGACCGTTGCGACCGTGTTTGTGTTGCCTTTCGCCTACGCCTTCTACGGCAAGCCGCAGACCATCCAGGAATTTGCTGAGAGCCAGCCGGCGGCCTTCTTTCCCCACGCTGTCTTCGCCATTCTGCCCCTGCAACTGGTCGCTCTCGGAGCCATCGGTTCGGTCCTCGGCTATTGGCTGGCCGTCCGGTATGAGTACTGGCGCAAGCACGAAGTCGGCGCATAGAGGACCCCTGTTTGCCTTTTTTTTCAGCCCCCAACACACCTTAACCTCCTTAAATATCAATACTTACAACAGTATCGCCCCATAACCAGTCCGCCCTTTTCAAAGACAGGCGGATTTATCTGGTTTCGCCCCCTGGATTGGCCGACATATAGGTGTCCTGGTCGCCCAGCGGCTGGATGTGGGCTCAAGGGTACGGCCTGTATAAGCCGTGTTCCTTTTAGGACGCCGGAGAACGAACAAAGCGAACATAGAATAACCAATTAACGTAGGAAACATTGTAAAACCAGCCGGCAAAAGGAGTTAACGATGTTGGTGCTGAGCAGACAGAGAGATGAATCCATTATGATCGGTGACGACGTTGAGATCACCATCGTCGATGTCCGCGGAGACAAAGTACGATTGGGGATTACGGCGCCGAAGCAGATCCCCGTCCACCGACGGGAGATCTACGATGCCATCCAACGCGAGAAGGCACAGAAGGCTGGCGACGACGCGCCGACAACCGACTCGAAGGATCAGGCCGACTCCCCCAGCACGGAGGAAGCCAAGGAGCATCAGAAACACTGATTCTCACGCCCCAACATCGCGTCCTTTCGCGTTTCCTTCCGATTTCCAACAACCCTCTTGACCACCAAGGGGGTTTTCTGCGCTCGCCCATATAGAAACCACCCCTATCTCACGTTCACTTCACACCAGCCGCACCCTTTATCGGACCGTGAATTAGCCCGTCGATCTTCAATACCGGGTTGCCTCTCGGGGACAAGCTGATATCATCAAAGCTCGGCCCCAAACGACAATGCTACTTTCAGAGGCGACTACGAATGATGCGACTGCACAGGCTATTGATCGGCACCACCGCAGTATGGGTAACGTTGGGATTCGGTTTCACACTGTTTGCCGCCGAGGCCGGCCCCACGACGCTGGAGCGGGATTACAACGTCAAGCCGGTTCCCTTCAATCACGTCCATGTCGACGACGGATTCTGGACGCCCCGGCTGGAGATCAATCGCACGGTCACGATCCCGTATTGCTTCGAGAAATGTGAAGAGACGGACCGGATCAGCAATTTCGAGAAAGCCGCCGGCATGCGGGCGGGCCAGCACGAGGGCATTTACTTCAACGATTCCGATGTCTACAAGATCATGGAAGGAGCCGCCTACTCGCTCCAGGTGAATCCGGAAACCATGATGCGGCTCTATCTGGACAAGCTGATCGCGGTCATGGCCGCGGCCCAGTGGGAAGACGGCTATCTCTACACCTTCTACTCCGTGCCCCAGCGGCAGCCGGAGATGCGCTGGACCGACGTCGAGTCCAAGCACGAGCAGTATTGCGTCGGGCACATGTACGAAGCGGCCGTGGCCCATTATCAGGTCACCGGTGACAAGACCTTTCTCGATGTCGCGACCGCCAATGCGGACTTGATCTGCGAGACGTTCGCACCGGGAAAACGCACCGACCCTCCGGGCCATCAGGAGATCGAAATCGGTCTCTGCAAGCTCTATCGTGCGACCGGAGACGCGAAGTACCTGGAAGAGGCGAAGTTCTTCCTCGATCAGCGCGGCCGTAAGGGCAACCGTGGGCCCAAGGGCGAGAAGGGCCTCTACGGGGAGTATTCCCAGGACCACAAGCCCGTCACCGAGCAGACCAAGGCGCTGGGGCATTCCGTCCGGGCCGCCTATCTCTACACCGGGATGGCAGACGTGGCCGCTCTGACCGGCAATATGGACTACATCCACGCGATCGATGCGATCTGGAAAGATGTCCTGGATACAAAGCTCTACATCACGGGAGGAATCGGAGCCAGCGGCGGCAATGAAGGCTTCAGCGGACCCTACGAGTTGCCGAATCAGAGTGCTTATTGCGAAACGTGTGCCTCGATCGCCAACATTCTCTGGAACCATCGCATGTTCCTGATGCACAACGACGCCAAGTATATCGACGTCCTCGAGCGGACCTTGTACAACGCCGCCTTGTCGGGCATTTCCATGAAGGGCGATCGTTTCTTCTATCCGAACCCGCTGGAAGCGGCCGACGGCGGTGACCGCAGCCCGTGGTTTGGCTGTGCCTGCTGTCCCTCGAATGTCGCGCGTTTCATCCCCTCCGTACCCGGTCTGGCGTATGCCTGCAAAAACGACGACCTGTACGTGAACCTGTTCATTGGCGGCGATACGAGCATCGAAACCCATACGTGCACGGTCAAGCTGAGCCAGAAGACCAACTACCCTTGGGATGGCAAGACCACCCTCACGGTCGAACCGGAGGACAGCGCCAGGTTTGCCATCTTCGTTCGCGTTCCCGGCTGGGCACGCAATGAAGCCGTGCCCAGCGAGCTTTATGCATTCCGTGAAACGGTCCGCAAAACAGCGACGCTCAAGGTCAACGGCAAGCGCATCGCGCCGACGATTGAGAACGGCTTTGCGCGTCTGGAGCGTCGGTGGGAGAAGGGCGACACGATCGAACTGGATCTGCCCATGCCGATCCGGCGCATCGTTGCTAATGACAAGATCGAAGCCGACCGTGGCAAGGTGGCGCTCCAGCGTGGGCCGCTCGTGTATTGCCTGGAAGGCGTTGACAACGACGGACATGCGCTGGATATGGTGATCGCCGATGATGCCAGGCTCAAAGCCAAACATCATCCTGATCTGCTCAACGGCGTTACGGTCATTACTGGCAAAGCCCGACTCGCCAGACGCACCCTGGACGGTGACGTGGCCCTGACGAAGCCACAGTCGTTTACCGCAATTCCCTACTACGCCTGGGCCCATCGCGGTCGCAGCCCGATGACCGTCTGGCCGGCCCGCACCCTGGAAGCCGCCACCCCGGCACCGGCCGACACCCTTGCCTCTACCAGCAAGGTAACC
>Ga0272443_10002886_pt1 | contig 21140 bp, 11 predicted proteins | sample SSMAcet12_FD_193581 | JGI IMG/M metagenome (GOLD analysis project Ga0272443, IMG submission 193581) | Marine sediment archaeal communities from Little Sippewissett salt marsh, Falmouth, MA, United States - SSM-Acet-12 | ecosystem: Environmental > Aquatic > Marine > Wetlands > Sediment ... | reverse complement strand
TTTATTCAGGATAGAAATCGCAGAGGATTAGAAAAAGCCGTTAAAGAAGGCCGTTTAAAAAAAGTAATGGGTCAGGATAAAGAAGGTAATTCTTATGTCGATCGATATGAATCCATCGAGGAACAGTCAGAAACGGATAAATTAGTTGATCAAGCAAGGGCAGGAGACAAAAAGGCTCAGGAAACATTAGAAGAATATGGATTGCCTTATAAAGAAAAACCAATATATAGATTTATAAGTGAGGAAGAAAAAGAAGCTTTAGAAAAAGGCGAATTAATAGAAGGTAGGTTTAAAAATACAGGAGTTGATATTACAACGGATACCGAACAAGGAGAAGTCCCCCATTCTGCAAGAGGTAAAAAAGTATATAGAGTTAAATTCAAAAAATCCAATAGAACAGATTATGCAAAGGAAGGGACAGATGTAAAATTTAAAAATGAAAAGGAAGGATGGTTAGGCAAAGGATATACCTTAGAAGATGTTGAATCTATAGAAGATGTTACTCCTGAACAAAAACCTAAACAAGGCGAATTAGAATTTCAGGGTGAAGTTGAAAAGCAAAAACCTGTTAAGCAAAAGAAAAAACCCACAAAGAAAAAAGAAGCTCCTGAACGTCCAACGGAAAAAGATGAACCAAGACTTCATAGGGAATGGATAGCTAAACATAGTCAGGATCCAAATGAAATTCATCAGGCTTGGCAGGAAGAGCAACAAGAAGCAGAAACGAAAGAATTAACTCCTTTAGAAGATTTCGTGGTTAACCTAATGGGTCGTATTTCTGGATCCAAGAAGAAAGGAAGTTTTCAGAATATACATGATAAAAATGATGATCCAAGAATACAGCTTAATTATTTCAGTAAAACAGGAAGAACTATTGATAGCGCATTAGAGGAAGCAAGGAATATGAAGGGAATTCCTGAAAGCACTACACTTGAAGATATTATTGACATAATCATAAAATTCCCGACAAGAACAAAAAAATCTGTAACACAATTACAGGTAGATCTTGAAAAACGATATAAAGATTTAACGGGTCGTAAAATTCAGGATAAGCAAGATCTATCAAAAGTTTCTTTAAGAGTTGAGGATAAATTTCAGGATTGGGTTAATGAAGTGGATCCTTTCTCCCCAAATTTTGATAAGCCAATTGAGTTTTATGAAGAATATAAAGACAAGGTTCCTAAGGAAAGCAAGGAAGAGTTCGAAAAATACATCCAGAGCTTAAAGCAGGCTCGTACGGAGATCTTCGAAGAAGAACCGGCACCTGATATCGAAAAAGCAGAAACGCCTGAAAACGCCCCTGAAATAATTCCAAAATACAAAAACAAGATTATCTATGTTTCACCCGGACTTGGGAAGGAAGAATTAGCAGGTAGGTCAGATATAAAAGATGGTGATGATATCCTTCGTGAGGTGTTAAGAGATTTAGGCGTTGACGATCCACGTATTGATACTGAAAATGTAGGAATGGTTGGATTCAAATATGAAAACCAGCCTGAAATAGCAAATGCTTTTAAAGAAAAGGCAAAACAATATAAAGCTCAGGGATATACTGTAATCACAGCCAATAACTTTGCTCGCGATCCTGCATTTGTTGATGAGGTATTACTTGCTTCAGATCCATTAAGGATAGGAGCGTTAATAGGAGAAGATTCAGGACAATCAAAGTTTGAAAAGGAACAGAAATCATTTGCTAAAAAAGCATTCAGGTCAGTTACAGAGAATGAAACTGTTGAGTCAGTTATCACTTCTGAACCAAAGCAGGAAAAACCCCAAATGCCAGGTCTTGATCTAAGTGCTGAAGCGTTTTTTGAATCATTCAGATCAGAAAAGCCAAAAACAGACGAGGAACTGAAACAGCAAATGCAAGATGCTGTTAGTGGGATGAAAAGAGCTATCAGTAAAGGCATTGATAAATATGGGAATAAACAGCCTAATTTATTGCCTTCGGATGACGAGTCTTACAGGAAAGAATTCCTTAAAAATTTACAGGCTTTTATAGACGCGGCAATTAAGCGAGGATTTAATACATTGAAATCCATGCGAAACGAATTAATCCGATTAATAAGAAAGGGAAATACTATATATGAACAAGCTGAATATCTGAGATTATTTGATGAGAATGCAAGGATTATTGAAAATTATATAAAAGCCGTTGAAGCTGTTAAGGACGGAAAACTTCAGGCTAAGGTAAGCCTTAATATGATATATGATAATCCTGAAGGCGTAATGAGGGTAGCCGGCGGCATTGATCCATTACTTAAAACATTCAGTGGGATATGGGAAGCCGTTTCTAATAGTGTAGACATAAGCAGGGAATTCGTAGAACAAACGTTTTTCAACTTTGCCAAATCCGGATCATTTAATGATATAAGGAACGAACAGGACTATGAAAAGTTTCTAATAGCCTTAAGTAAATTATATGAGAATCCTCAAAGGGATGCAGGGAAGGTGATGAAAGAACTGATTGATCAACTTAAAGGGATGTCTTATAGTCAGGCTATTTCACTATTCAACCTTTATGGTTCCATGGAAATAGTTGAAAGGATTGGTCAATTCATAGGATCAAAAGGAATAGAATATAAAACGCTTAATCAATCTGAGCATTATCATAATTTCATAAATACAGTAAAGAAAACCCTGAAAGAAAAAGGAATTAAAAATATTCAGTCAGCAATCAGGGCTTATGAATCAGAGAAAAAGAAACGATTTGGAATGGTGGGATTAAATCCAGCCGGCTATAATCAACTATCTGCTGAGGAACGTTATGAAAAACGAGTAGAACAGTTTAATGCAGATCTTCAGTTATTAGAAGATATTACAGGGATTAAAGCCCATCAGTGGGAAGAATATTTCAAGCCTATTACAAGGGAAACCACTGACCATTTATATGTAAGAACAAAAGAAACCGGTCCGGGAATAAAAAAAGATCCAGGTACTTCATGGAATTTAAAACCCGTATCATTCGATTCCTATCAGGACTTGCTAAAAGAAGATATCCGCAGGTTTCCTCCGGGAAGCAAGAAATCATATATCCAGATTAATACAAATTTCGTTCTTCAGTTGGTATTAAAAGGAATCCATCAAGAATCCAATGAAGCAAAAGCCAAAAGTAAATTTATACAGTATTTCCTTGCTGATCCTGTAGGGGTGGCCGCCCTTAACAATATATATAAACTGGCTACAGCCATGCCTGACACGGTTGGTTTAAGTGGCAGGGGAATGACAGGATCCAGATTTTCAAGTTTTGTTCGGTATTCAGATATGATGCAACGGACAAGAAACTTTGCTCACCTTGTTAATAATATGGTTGCCCAGAAATACAAGGGAAAAGCAAGGATTCCTATAAAAGAATTTGCCGGCATAAATAATAAGGTGGTTATTAAGGAAGCAAAAGACATGACTATGGATGAACTATGGACATCTATGGTTACAATGTTTTTTGAATCTAAGGGTGAATACAATCAGGTATTATCTCAATTTGGAGACAAAGAAGTTATTAACCTTGTTCCGGTCCCTAAATATGATACAGTTGATATAGAATGGATAAAAAAGAATTGGAATGAAACTGATTTCAAAAAGTCAGTAGAGTTTCTTGCAAATATCATATTTGCCAATTCCATTTCTAACAGATCTCCTTTAAAGAAATTTCATGGGAAATCAGTATCAATAGAAAGTTCAAGGAAGTTAGCCGAAAAATTTGCCTTTAACTGGGCAAGAAACATAACTGATCTTACTGAGATATTCTTCGGAGATAAAACCCAATATAATTCTGATATAGATCTTGTTAAGAGAGGCGGTAGTTCAAATTCCCCTGGTTATCTTCTAAACCCAAATGTTGAAGGTGGTGTTGGTAGGTCATTTCGTCATTTAGATATTGCTGAATGGGAAGTTCCTGATGAGCTCGGACTTGCTCCTGAGGTATTTGATGGTGCCCTCTTTATGTCCGGCAAAATGGCTCAGAAAATGAAAGTAAACATGGGAGATGTATTTGCCCGGGAATTTGAGCATGGGACAATACTTGATTCTGTAAAGGCTTTATATTCTATTGTAAAAGAAAACGGTATCAGAGGTCTTACAAAAGCAAATTTCCTCAACATTGATATACTTGCAGAAGCCTTTAAGGATGCTCCGGAAGGACAAATATTTGTCCAGATAAAAGAATTACTTGATTCTAAGGAGCTGGATACTCTATCCTTTACCAAATCAGGGACAAAGTTATTAGAGGAAAAAGAAAAGAGTTCTGAACTTATTACTAAGGATGGAAAGGTAGATCAATCAAAGTTTAGTGAAGATAATGTTATTAATAGAGATACCCAACATATATTCATTCAGCAGGACCTGAGACATTCAATGATGCCGCAACTAAAGAAAATGTCTGTCCAGTTTGTTTCGAATATTTTAGGATTACCGAATGGACTTGATATCCTTAAAAATATTGTTGAGCTACAAATTGACATGATAGATGGTGTTGCTCAGGAATTAAGGGATAAAGATATAGTTGATTGGCTTAAAGAATATCTAGATGAAGAAAATCACAGAGATTTATTAGATATTCTTGAAGAAGGAGCTGATATAACAGAACCGGCAGCCAGTAAATTAATTCGGCAGATGTTGGCTTCAGATTTTAATAAAAGAGCATTGGAAATTCCTGTTAACAGAGTAATGGCTCAGGAAATACCTTCAATACCCGGATTATTAAAAGGATATGAACGAATAGGCGATAAAGTATTGCCTGCACAAGTAGCGGTTGGAATAGCTGGGCTTCGATATGCTGAGAAAAAAGGATCCAAACAAGAGGCCATGGATCATGTAAGGAAATTCAAAGATAAATATCTTGATTTATTTAATGAAGATGGTTCTCTTAGAGAATGGGAATTTCGGGATGATGGACTGATTCCCGGAGAGCCAGTAATAGTAACACGTATACCTGCTGATGATCTTCATAGCCATACTTATGGTAGAGCTACATATAAGATCAGGGCGAACTTTGTAATGCTTGATAAGGAATCTCAGGCAAGAAGCGGATCGGATTATGATGGTGATCAGAGATCTATCCAGGTGCTTAATAAAAGTCCTAAAGGAAGAATTATAAAAGGAAATAGCAGAAGGGCTTTAGCTAATAAGATTCTTTTCGGTTTTGGCGAAGAATATTCGGATCCTGTCAATTTAAGCAAGATAATGGCTCCTATTGACACGAAAGCCTATGATGATACGGTGAAAGAGTTAAGAAAAGGAGAGGAAGAAAAAAATATCGATCTAAGGAGCATTGAAGGATTTGATCTTATAAGACGCAGAAATATTGCCGGAGTAAAGATGAAATCTATCATGTCCAATATTACATCCTTGTTTAGTTATGCTAAAGCATTTGGATTAAAGCTTAAGCAAAATATGAAACTGGATGATATAGATATACACGTATCAACAATTTCAAAGGATCATTTTAACAGGGTTAAGGTACATATTGGCAATCTCCTTAATATGTCCTTTGATAACGCCAAGGATCCAAAGATCGACACATTAGGGCTTACTCCTGATACAGCTAATCTATATGCAATGCTGTTAATGTTTAATAAACGTATTGATCAGGCAAAAACTCCAGAAGAAGCAGATCGGATTATTACTAATGAAATAGATAAGATTTCAAAGTTTATGAATTCTGACTATGTTAAATATATACTTCAGGAGCAAGAAAATGCCCGTAATGCTTATACTGATCGTACGGAAAGTGAAATAGAGGAAAGAGCAATAAAAAGATTTAAGGATAAAGCCAGACAAATCAAGCAATATATATCCTTTCAATCTGTAGCTGCACAGATATCTATGTTGAAGATTTATCAGGGATTAATGCATGAAGCCCCTAAAACATCTGCTGAGTATATAAGAGCCAGGAATATACACAGCATGGTTGTAAATAATAAGTTTAAAAATATTGATGTAACAGGATTCCAACCGCAAGCTGATTCTCCATTTGAATCTATTACAAGAGTCTTAGAAGAAATATACACTACTGTATTAAGCGATCTCCCTGAATTCAGTAATGCCGGAGAACAAATAATCGGGTATATCAGAAGTAAATATAAAGCAGACTCAAAGGGAGCCATAGACTTTAACAGGGCACATCTTGATAAGGTTATCAGACTTATAAATCAAATAGCTGCTATTAAATCTATTGATCAGGAAGGATTGGGATTTCCTGCTTTAAAGGAAAAGGTATTAACGCAGTTTAAAGAATTGCAATCTGAAGACAATCTATTCTTCGATTATGTTTCAATCTCAGAGGAAGGAGATAATAAAGTTCCTACTATAATATTAAAGCAAAGTATCCGGTTTTCTAAAATTCCTGAATATGTCCTTGATGATATCAGAGAGGACTTTGCTAAACTTCCGGAAGATTTCAAAATGAATCTTGCATTATATGGGTTCTATATGTTCGGGCCGGCAATATCAACCTTTAATGGGAACTTCTATAACCTATACGATAATAAATTTAGGGCAGGCTTATCTCATAAGCTTAGGAGTGAATTTAGCCGTTGGGAGAGTGGACTGGATAACGTTGAGAAATACACCATAGCTGAATGGGTATTAAGATCAATGAACAGTTTGGATCCACAAAAAGAAATTATTGAATCAGACTTCGTAAAAGCAATAAAAGCCCAATATAATAATTCGGTATATGATATAATGGATATTAATCAATCGCCGAATACTGGTTATCTCCTTAACACTGAAGCTTTGGATGATATGGCTGCAGGAAGGATAGATGAGCTTGAAATGCAAGACTTATTAAAAGAGTTTGGTAGTGATGTTTCTGCATGGTTAGGTTTACTTGCATCTAATGATCCTAAGTATAAAGGAAAATCTGCACAGGAAATAGCATTAATGTATGTTGAAAATCTTGAAGAAATAGCTGATTCAATATTCAACCCTCCCGAAGTAAAGAATCATATTCCACAAGGAGCTGAGGAAGAGATGTTGCTTACAGAAGATCAGGCACTGTCTGATTATATCTTTGAAAACCTTAGAAAGCATTATCCCGGGTTAAGAATATTTGAATCCAGAGAAGCATTTGAAGCATTTGCAGAAAAGCTTATTCCGATGGGTCTGAATATAGATCCCCGAGCTGTGGGTCATGCATTAGCTAATGCTATATATATAGATCCTACAAAGGCATTTCAATCTACCCCTATCCATGAATTAGGACATATCTATTGGGAAACTCTTCCGGATGATAACAAGGTTAAGAAAGCCATCAGGGAACATTTTATGTCTGCCGGTATGAATCCTGAGCAAGCAGAAGAAGCCGCTATGAATGCAATAGGGTTTGCAGGTGTTAAAGAATTGAAACAGCACATGACAGGAACCTGGTGGAACCGGTTTAAAGAGCTTTTAAAACGTTTCTGGAGAGATGTAAAGATTGCCATTGGAAAAGCTAAACCAAGCGATTATATCAATCGTATGGCACATGACGTGTTAGTAAACAGGCATAATATCGATATGAGCTCAGATATTGGTCCTAAGACTATTAAAAATTCAATCAAAGATGGATTACGCAGGGACAAAGATGGGAAACCAATGTTATTCCATGTTGGTGATGTATTAACAGAAAGTGTTACTAAGTTTATCGAATCCCTGAAAACGCATCCTTTTGATCCATTCCAAGCGGCAGAGAAAAAAGCTTTTCTTAATGCTGCTGAATTCAAGGAAACTTATAAAATAGAGAAGTATCAATCTGAAATAAGTAAGGATAGGGATGAATTAATAGCTAAGTGGGAACATGATGCTCATAATGGCACATCTGTACATGAGATTATATCTTCTGCTTTTGATCCTAATGTTAAAATTAGCAGTAAAGCAAGAGGCCAGTTCTCATCTGAAAAGGCATATAATGATTTTATTAATAATGCAAAAGAAGTAGTTGCTGAATATAAAAAGAGATATCCGGATGGAACTAAATTCCATGTTGAGATTGAGATTGGATCTGAACTTGGGCTTACAGGTAGAATTGATCTTCTCATAGAAAAACCCAATGGTCATTTTGATATTGTGGAATTTAAAACTGGAGATACCGAATGGATCGATAGTCAAGGGAATGAACATCCGAGTTATGATAAGCCTTATGGTAATTGGAAAACCGACATCCTCACTCCAAGAAAGGTAAGTAAGAAAAAAGGACATGGGATGCAATTGAATATCTATGCAAATATCATAGATGAACAATTTGGGGGAAAAGAACAAATGGTTGATAACATTTATGTTCACCAGATAATCCTTAAAACAGCTCCATCAACCGATTCTAACATAAAAGAAAAAATTGCAGGGAAAATATCTAATGCTAAATTTTCAGAGCAACAAATAGATCTTAAAAGAAACTTTGCAATATTCCCAAAAATCAAATCTATTATAGTTCAGTTTACAAAAGGAGTCAAGCAACGTTCTGCAAGATTAACAGAATATAAACAGGCATTGCTTAATGAAGGGGTATTCCCTGTCATAGCAGAAAGGATGGCAGAGGCAATAAAATATTTCCAGTCTATCAATTTTAATAAACCGTTACAGGCTATTCAATTGGAAGACATTGAAAAATTAACTGGAACTGGATGGGATATTGTTGAATATGATCTTCGTTTTAATGGGTTTACAGAAGAGCAGTTAGGTAATATGAATACGGAAGCTCGATTCTATGCTTATTTAACAGGAAGAAAGCCTAATGAAATGTTTGAGCAAGACGGGAAAACTCTTAATAAAGCATTGTTTAAAGACTTCATTGTTAGAAAAAGAATAGTAAGAAAGAAAAAACCTACAGGAGAAAAATCCAATGAAATATCTCATATCAAGATCGGAGAAGAAAATATATATGTACAAAACACAGGTTTATCCTTAATAAATGTTGGAGATGAAATTGTAGAATTGTATCCTTTTGAGGCCGCTAGTGGTAAACTTGAATACCATCCAAGGAGATTTAAATTAGAGGCAAAAAGGAAAAAATCAATTCTTCTGGTTAATGTTGATACCTCAGAAAGACTCTTTATCCCTATAAATGAAGCTAACCCTTATTTCGGGAAGGTAGTTGATAAGCCAAAAACAAAAGTAAAAGACAATAGTTACAGATCTCAATATCAAATAGAGATACAAGAAACAAAAAGACAGCATTATAACCTTGCTGTAATTGCTAATGAATCAAAATTCAGTTCAAAAGATCAGGAACGTAATTTAAGACAGGCACGTGTAATCTGGAACTTTTTTGACCGTTATGATACCCCTGAAAAAATGATGGCTATGCTTAGGGATAAAGCCGAGCTGGATTCTGAATATAATAAGTTAAGGATTGTTGATGATATTGTACTCGGTGGTCTGGCTGGATTCCTGCAGGATCAATTAATGAATCATATAATGCAAGAAACGATTCGAACCGAATCAAAACTATTTGAAAGAAATAAGATCATGCCATTATCCCTTCATTTATATGAAACAATGGCTAATCCGGAGCAGGCATTTAATGATTTTTCTGGATTTGGAACAAGATGGTTTACTCCAACCAGGTTAATTCGACAGCAACATCATGCGTTGAACTTTTTTACAATGCAGACTAAGGCTAAGATTAAAAATTCTTTGTTTGAAACTATTAATTTTCAGGATCAGATTAACAGGATTAAAGATAAGGCATCTAAGTATGGAAATTCATTAGATCCTGCAAATATTGTAGAGGTTAGAAATGGAGTATTGTCATATAAGAATCCGAAGGATGAATCATTATCTGCCTACGAAAAAGATTATCTGCAAATAATATATGCAGCTTTTACTAAGTATCATCCGGATTATCTCAATTCATTTACTCCGGCATCTATCCCTGTTCCAAAAATATATTTTTTAAGAACCGAGGCTAAAAAGATCTTTGGAAAATACGGGGCAAGAATACATGATTTATTATCTCCTTCTGTACATGATAATGTAAAGCTTGAAATTGAAGGTCCAGGGGGAACGATAATCCTTAAATCGCTTCGTCAACTTAAAAATGAGTATGCAGATCAACATCTTGATATAGAGGATTGGGAATCTGGCGTTGCTTCAGTAAAGAATATTGAGAAAGCAGAACAAATTTTTGGTTCAAGGATCGGGAATATAATGTCATATTTATTTTGGAGAAGAAAAAGGTTTATTACCAGCAACCAAATGAAAAAATGGATTCTTGAGGCTGAGGATATTTATAAAAAAGGAGGCAACATTAATAATAAAGATCTCAAGAAAAAAATTGAAAGGCTTCCTGTATCCGGAAATGCTAATACTCAGCTTATATCTATGAGGGTAATGGAAATAACAGGGAAGGTAATAACTGAATTAATTGAGAGAAAACATTTATCTGAAGTAATCCCATTATATGAGTCATTTAAAAATAAGTATAATGAAAACAGTGATATACTAAGATATCTAATAGATACTTATAAAATTACTGTACTTAAATTAAATCCCGGTGTCAATACTGACTATGCTGATGAAACTTATAAGAATGTAACCGAATTTTTATTAAGGCTTAATTCATACAGAAAAATATCATTTTCAGTAGCTGTTCAAAAAGCAAACTTCTTAATAGGTCAATTTAGTGATATTATACGGGATTCTGGAGCATATGCTGTGGGATTAAAGAGGATTCATGAAAGAGGACCAAAATCCTTTAAAAAGGCATTTAAAATAGCTGTCAGGGCTGGATTAGCCAACCTTCGATCTGAAGAGGAATATCAGAATCTTAATGAGACAGGGCTTGAAAAAGCAGTTTCATGGGGTTACTGGCCGATGGATAAGGTTGAGAAAATGAATCAATTGCCCTTGTTTATTGGAAATATGACTCAGGAAGAATGGGATTCTTTTAATGATGAAGGTGAAATAATAGATAACAGATATGCTCCGGACGCATACAGACTTGCTGAGTTAGAAGAAAAGGTTCAGGAAGTACACGGTGACTATACCAGATCTGCAGCTGCTCCGGGATGGTTTACTCCCATAGGACGGTTTGGAGCTCAGTTTGCAAAATATATCCCGGCTGTACTAGATGTTCACTTAGCCGGTCATCATATCGGACAGCGTCATGAAATAAGAGCTGGTATGTGGCGTTCAATGGAATTGCTTGGAAGACTAGCCCTGTATAGAACAAATGTTTTTGGCTTTAAAGAAAAAGTTCTTAGAAACGCAGCTATAAGGGAAGAATATGATAAAGGCAAATTTAATAATACCAGGGAATACTTTGGTCATGTAATGAAGGCCATTGAAAACAATGATATTGTATGGAAAACACCTATTACTATAACTGATAAAAAGAACTATAAACGATTGATTACAGAGCTTATTCTTGTATCACTTGCTGCTGCAGCTAAGTTTGGTCCGGATGATGATGATTCATTCCTGAAAAGAACCGCAGACAGATTATTGGAAGATCTCCTGCTTTATATAGCTCCTGAATTCTTTGTTCATCGAATTAAGTCTCCGGCTCCTATCCTTAGCTTACCTGAAGATATAGTTACATTTGGGAGAAACCTTATATCTCAAAGCACTTATCAAAGAGATGTTGGTTATGCCTTGAAAGGATGGAAGAAGTTTTGGTTCTCTGCAATAAAGCTTGCCCCAGGTGGTAATGCTATGAGAGAACTAATGACATTAGGGGTTCAAGGATTCCTGATGTCAAAAAAAGGGATTGGACCTGACGGAGAGAAAATGAATATGAGAAAAGTTAGGAAATTAGAACAAGAATTTGATAACATGGTAGATATTCAAGGCCGTATAGGAATTGAAAATCCGGAAGAATATCTTAGAGGTATTAGAGAATGGACATTAGCTAAAGAATATGGAAAGATTAAAAGAGATGAAGCTGAATCTGTAGCTAAAGCTTTTTATGTTCTCGCCGAGACAGAAAAGATGAAGAATGATCCTGAGTACAGAAGGGAGTATAAAAAAGCAAAAAAATTGTTGAAAGAAGAAGGAGAAGAAAAGAAGGACGTTAGTAAGAAATCAGATAGGAAAATAAAAAAGTTATTTGAATCCAATTAATAATTAGCATAACTTTAAAACAAAAATACTATGGCATTTAACGGAAATTTTAGTTTTGCATTTACAGTTGAGGAATCTTATGAGGCGGATTCTATACGACTGACCGATGATTCTGAAGATTGGGGAGCAGACCAAGCTAATGTTACAGCACTTGATATGACTATTCAATTTCCGGATGGCTCTGTTTATACATATGATATATTCAATGCTTCCGGGAAATGGGCTGCATTTGTTCAGGAAGGATGTGTCATTACCCTTACTGAGCTGGCAGTAGCCAATCCTACCCTGACAGACACAGCATTTGATGATGGTGTTTATATTATTACGCTTGAAATAAATGATGGAACGTATTCAGCTCCAAGTATTCCTTCGTATGTAAATTACAAGGGATTCCTTGCAAAGAATTGGCAAAGGTACAGGTTCGTTCCTACAAAGATTCCTTTGACAAATAATTATATTGAGGTAAGAGAACTGTATCAGTTAGCCATGTATCTTGATGCTGCTGATGCTGCTGCAGATGCAGGGGAATTAACCCGATTCTCTGATTTCATTGAGATGTGTACTGAGTTATTTGAAAAATATGAAATCGAAGAGGTATGACAGCATCCGATATAACAAAAGCTCAGGAATTTGTACGTGACGAAATTGTTGCGGTTGGTTATCAGGCATTACAACTAAATAAAGCCGGAGATTACAAGGTTGATGAAAAAGAAAAAAGCCTCATGGCCTTAATAATCATAAAGAGAGCATTAGCAGGGCTTGAAGATCTTATTGCAGATACTACATATACCACTATTGATGATGATGAATTTGCAGACATCATTGAATTAGCATCCATTGAAAGCAGAAACGGTAAAGTATAGAAACTATGGGAAATTTTCCAAACAAATCAGGTGAAAATTCGAGAACAATATTCCAGGGAAGAGTTCAATCCGTAACAGGGCTTCCCTCTTTGTATATGATTCCTCAAACTCCGGTAATTCAAATACCATGTGATAATGATGATGGCAATCCGGTATTTAGTGGGGCTGAATCTGAAATATATATTTATAAAGGCGGGGTTCTTCAAACTGGGTGGGTCGTTGAAGAGGTAACAACGTCAAATATGTCCGCAACAATAAATACGGGTGTTGAACCTAATACAGTTACCGTTTCGGCTATCTCTGCTGATATAGGATATATTGATCTTAAAGCTACTAAAGCTAATGAATCTAATCAGTATTGCAGGTTAATGGTTGTTAGGGCAAAAGCAGGTGTAAAAGGGGATACAGGCGATACCGGTTCTAAAGGAGACACTGGTGATACAGGCCCTGCCGGAACAGGAAACGTTGCGATCATAGAAAAAACTATAACCGTTGATTCGTATTTGTACAATAATTGTCAAAATGCAAATAATGGCGGGAGTTTACGTATAATATATCCGGAAGCTCATGGGTTATCTGAGGATGATTATGTCCATGTATTTTATACGGCTGTATACGATGATGTTGTACAGGTTATCAGTGTTGATAGTGCCAATCAGATTACGGTAGATCTGTCTTATGAGGCGGCAGTATCAGGTAATTATATAACGGTATTTGATCCTCAAAAACTTGCCCGGGTAGATAATACGGATAATCAATTCCTTGTATTTGATGATATTATTACAACGGACAGAAGAATACTTGAAATGCATTTGCATTGTACAGATGATGATAACAAAACAGGGGAAATACGTTGGAGTTCCGGATTATTTATATATCCTTCTACAGGATATAACAGTTATCTTGATTCTGTTAGGATAGATCGGGATTATGATATTGGGAGCTGTGATCTTCGGGCAGAATTGCCCAGTATAATCCTGACAAATGATGAGCAAGAATTATGGCTTTATATTGATAATATAAGTACGGAAAATTGGTTGTCCGATTACTTGAATCTTGAATTTAAGCTTGTAGTGGCATACATTGATTATTCATAAAAAAAGGAGATCATTTCTGATCTCCTTAGGTGTTTTTCTTTTTTCTTTTTATTATTCTTTCATAAATGCTATCCTATCATCTTCATCCAATGGCAGGCATTCCTGAGCTCCTGATAGTTCTGATTCATGAAACATGATTAACTCTTCTCCGGTATCCCAATCTGTAACGATTGCCCAATCAATAGCAACAGCTGATTGAGGGATATACCAATGGACTTCATCTCCGCGACGAACATCCCTGAGTTTGCCATTAGCTTCTCTTACGTGAATCTGGTCATTCAGTTTCCCAACCGCCACTACAATGTATCTATGGTTTGTTATTGCACTACCGGTTTTTTTATCAACCTTTAATCCCATTGGAAGAATGATGCCTGAGCCTGTTTGCATTTCTTTGTTAACTGTAAATGGTTTGCAAAGGATCCTTCCTTGTGCGGGAGTAATGTTTGTTTCCGGGAGTAATACTTTTTCTGTTTCTTTCATATTAGTATAAGTTAATGTGAATAACGCAATTCTGTGGCTTTGATTTATAAGCCTCGCCTAATTTAACGAAAAAATCTCTTTCTTCGTCAGTAATGGGATCTCCTACTCTTTTGCCTTTTAATGAATCGGGAGTTTCAGGGGTTTTTAAGTATTCCCCTTCCAGTGGTTCTTTTTCTTTAAACAAATGGTCGTTTTTCTTTTCATTACTTATTTCAGTGTCTGATTTAAGCTTATCCATTTCAGCTTTGATTTCTTCTTCTGTTAATGGATTAAAGCCTTTATCGGTAAGAAAAACTTCTTGTGCTACTTTTTTACAAAAGAGTTGAATTTTTGCTTTTACGCTAGCTCTAATAACAGTTGTTTCGGGATCTTGTTCCAATAGAGTTTTTAATGTTCCCCAAGAAAGTTCTGATTCTTCTATTATCTTAGATTTTCTCCATCCAGCTTTTATTGCTTTCTTGTAATTTTTCCGAAAATCTTCAATTACATCCTTATAAGGACTTTTCTTTTTCATTTTGTTGATAGTATTTCTTTAAATTCATTGTAATACTGTAACCTATGATGAGGATTAAGCCATATAGGTATCGTTAAGTATTGCATGATAAATTCAGATGCTTTATCTGCATATTGAGGGTATGTTTCCTTAAGATATCTGATAGCCTTAGTTTTCTTAAAGAATGGAGTAAGATCAAGAACTATACGTTCATCATATCCATGTATTTCAGGTAATATATCCCTGAGTGTACTGAAATGTTTACATCCATAGAAACCGGCTTTGCCTCCTGCATATATCTCAGCTGCAGGATGTGCTGCTTTTAAAACAATATGTTGTTTTCCTATAACCGGTTCGAAAGATTTAGCATCTTTCCCCCAGAGCAGGAATATAACTGGTTTGTTTTTCTTATTAAGAGCCTCTATAGTGGCACGAATAACCTCTTCCCATCCTTTCCCTTTGTGACTATTAGGACATCCCTGTTCGACAGTAAGAACCGCATTGAGAAGTAAGAATCCGTTGCAAGCCCAATTCGACAAATTATTGGATGGAAACATTTCGTCCTGAGATATATTGTAATCATATTGAATATTAAGATCTCTATAGATCTCATTAAATATGATGTTAAGTGAAGGTGGTCGTTTTTGTTGAAGCGAACTAAAACAAAGACCGTGCGCTGTGTCGGGAGTGTGATAGGGATCCTGACCGAATATGACGACTTTGGTATCCTGATAGGAACAATATTCATAAGCTTTGAATACGTTTTCTGAGGCAGGATAAATATTCTTTGTTTTCCTTTCATTCTGAATGAAATTTTTAAGTTCGGCTAACTTCGGTGTTGTAAGAACCGGATTCAAGTAAAAAGACCAATCTTGATTCATTATTCTCCTATTATATCATGTATAAATGCATCTAATACCATTTTGTCAAACGGTATATCAACTGGATTAGGAAAGAAATCATTTTCATTTTCTTCAATGCCATCCCATAATTCAGATCTTTGCCAACAATATCCGGACCTGGTTTTGAATTCGTTTACCTCATGCAGGAAATCATTAGTAATCTCTGTAATTCTACCTGTTAATACCCGAAGTAATAGATTCCATGAATCAAAGCGTTTTCTTAGGATTTTAGAGCTTTCTTCACTCGGACAGCAATATACCATCAAACAAGCGAGATGTATCGCATATGAGGCTGTAGGGAAGCGTAGTTCGAATCTAAGCCATGAGTGAAACTTCGCATAAGCATCTGTCTCTTCTCTCATTAAATAACCCGGAGCAGTAGTATAACCTCCGTCTAAAAGCATTATCTGAGAATGTGCTTTAAGAAATTTAAGCCACCAATATGTAGAGGGTCGTAATGTTGCTTTTATTGAAAGGATCCAAGGCATTTTAATGTTTACAATTTCATTATAATGCTTGGTGAAGAACAAAGCAGTCATACAGGTAATCATTTGATCTTTTGTATACCAGTGTTGCTGACAATATTTCTTCTTTCCTTTTCTTCTTTTTACATCAAAATTGCCTCTCCATCGTTTTCTGTTATGAAGATACCAAAGAACATTATTTAAAACAGATTGCTTGAATTCTTCAGTATACGTTTTAAGATGCCATATTGCTATAAGAAACAATCCTTCTCTCCATGCGGTATCTCCCAATCCACAGGGATTTAAACCATATCGTTTGAATTCCCAGTTTTTCAAACACGTTCTTAATTGATTTAATAAATCAATATAAAATGCTGCTTTCATTACCAACCTTCGTTTAAGTTAATATTAGTATTTTCTTTTTTAGGATTATCAAGAGTTTTCATTCTTATAAGCATCTTGTTATATCCTGCATACATTTTTGGATCTTTTACATGAATATTGTAATCCACTTGTAAATGTTTGATCACATCATCCATATATCTGGCCATTTTCCTTTTACCATAGGCTTTAAAATCATCGGTAATTGTTTTTTGGCGTGTTGATCCATCAGGAAGAGTAATTATAATTTCTTTACTTCTGAGCTCTGAAAATAATACCTGGTGAATTTGTTTATCAGTTAATCCGATAAAACAATCAGAATTCATACATTCAGATCGGATAATTCCACCGAAATAAAATGCCCATTGGTTAGGAGTTACCTCTTCTTCATATTCTCTGACTATTAGGTACCCCCTTTTCCCCTCAAGTCTCTTAACAAAGAAGGAAAGCATTTCCTTATTATCATAGATTAATTCTCCATCCCTGACAATAAAGAAATGCTTAAAATCCAGATCCCCTGTTACCATCCGGAAGCAGCGTTAGTATTTCCTGCAGGGGGTTGTTGGGCAGGCTGCTGCACTTGCTGGGTGGGTTGTTGAATTTCCTGTTGAACTGGTTGCTGTTGATTAAATTCCTGACCAGCTTGAACCTGACCAAGTGCAACAAAATGTTGGAATTCATCACTTTTTTCGATCTTTTCTCTTTGCCATTTTGGTAATTTGGCAAAACCGGCCAAATCAAAACGTCCGGCTTCCATCTGAGTATCGAAATCAAATGCAAGAATCTCATTCTCCAATGGGAATTCCTGAATCTGTGCAGGACATGGAGAAAGACTTGTAATTTCAAGCCTGGAATTTTCATTGGTAAATTGAGTAACCTGTTTCCCTGCATATGCAGCTTTCAAGACTACGGTAAAACTTACCAAACATTTTTTCCCTATCATTTTCATGACATCAAACCCATCTTGTTCTTCAGCAGAAAAAGGATATCCTCTCATTCCTTTTACAAATTCTGCTAATGCGCTATTCTCATGTGTAGAAACAGTCATCTCTTTACCTATTACATAAGGCTGTGGACCTTTTTCTTCATTGAATACATGCTTGAATTCTGGCATTTCAAGGGTTACAAAGACTCTTCGTTTTTTACCCTGAGACTGACCCTGATATACCTGTTCGGATGTACCAAAATCAACCACTGAATAAACTCTTGCAAATGTTGTTGCCGGTTGCGGCTGTGGGGAAGGTTTAAAGTTCCCGCCTTTCGTTGCTTTCATTTCTTTAATGATTTTGATTAAACAATTAATAAAATAACTACATATTAGTCCCAGCCCTCTCTAAGGGCTTTTCTTCTTGTAAATTTTTCTTCTCTTGTTTTTTGTATTCGTTTTATTGATCTCCATTTATTTTTTATAATTGTACTTTTACTTTTATTTGTTGGGCTGCGAATAATGAGTTTTTTCCCTTTCTCATGTAATGTACGAGTGCTTTTCCACGGATTAAAAAGACCTATTCCTTTCAAGGATATTTTTTCAGCATCTTTGAATCTGTTAAAAATTGTAAACCATAAGAAATAAGATATGACTTTTGCTACAATAGTTTGTCTTAGATTATATCTTATGCTAATTGCCTTGACAATCTCTTGAAAGGTTTTAGGTCCATCATAAGGAACTTTATTTGGCAACAAACGTTGAATGTTCGTAGAATCGTATGCCCGGTATTGGAGATGCCTTTTCCTCATCTATTGAATTCTTAACAAGTTGCTTATTTTCGGATATAAACTCGCTTACTTTTGCAGGATCGATAGTAAGGAATCTTATTGGCACATCTGCAATATTTGTAACTGTCCATTCAATTGTTTTTCTGATTCCTTTAGTGGATTCCTTTAATTCCTTATCGAATTTCCTGTTTATATTTTCTTCCTCTTTTTCAACATTTAATTCTGCTTGAGCTTTCCCGGCGAGTCTTTCTGCTTCTGCTTTATTCCTATCCTTTGCAATAGTTTCCTCTAATTTACCTTCTTTGATTAAGGTCGCTATTTTCTTCTGGTGATTCAGGATGGTATCTGACAATTCTTTGAAAGCTTTCTCAGCTTCTTTTTTCATGAAGTTGAATTGTGACATGGGAAATTCCTGAGATAGCTTTAGATAAATCTCTGTCACCTGCTGTACATTTTGAGCAGGACTGCAAGGAACGATTGTTCCATTACCGGTTATGTATTGACCGCCAAATAATCGCGCATTTACTTGGATCCGGATACGATCGAGTAAGTTAATTTCCCATTCTTTCCTTTTCTTCTTTTCCTCTTCCTGACGCTTTTTCTCATTTTGCTCAATAGTAATCTTAGCTTCTTCTTCTTTCTTGAAACCAAGTATTTTTGCACTAAGTTTCTTTTTGGCATTCTCTAATGGTATTTTAAGAGAATTAGCATAATTTTCTATGTCTTTCCCTGCTTGAAGATATGGGGTTTTTACTTCCTTTCTCATTTTCTCAATATGCTTTAAAAGCTCATTAAGGGTTCCAAGCCTGGAATTGGCAATAGGGAGTTTTTCTTTTGAGTCAATATTGATAATATCGACATCCTTAACTGATTCGTTTATCAGTTTTGGTAAATCATTTAATTCACCGGCAATGCCCAATTGTATTTGTTGGGCTGTAATAATTCTTGTTTCTGACATAATTAATATTGATTAAATAAATTGATTTGTTTAACATTAGCCGTGTCAAGTGGGAAGGTGTTGTATTCTCCTTCTATTGATCCGTTTTCCATGTATCTATTGGACCTTCTACTGAAATCAAGGATAACAGGATCCTGTGTAGGAACGCCGGCCAGTTTCTGATTTTTCATTTTTTGAACATGAACTTCAACTTTGAGATCTGTCATACTTGTCCTGTTTTGTCGATGTATACACAACATCCCATAAGCTGTATTATTCCAAACAGCACCGCCATACATCATATATGGGCTCGGAGCTTCTGGGGTCATCTTTCCTCTTTCCGGAGTTGGTGGATGTGCTGAGATTATATTTATCACATTATTTCCGGATGTAAACCTGACTTCAGCCGACAATTCTTTATTAAGATATCTTTCTAATGGCATAGAATCATCATGAATAAGGTTTTTCCATGGATCTGTAAAGAAACAATTCACTCCATGAGACTCCCATAATCTAAGCTTTATTTCCCTTAACTGTGAGGGGGTATATCCTTCAAAACGATCCTTTATGAAATGAAAATGCTTAGAAACAAATTCCTGAACTGCATTTATCATATCATCTTTTGATGCTCTGGGAGATATAGAAGAATAACCATACTGAACTGTGTTGCCTAAATAAACCTCTACAATTGTTTCTATTAACTGCTCTATCGGATAATTTTCAGGTGAATATACGCCCCATTTCCATCCATAAAGAGATGCTGAAATGACAGCCATATTCATCATAAATGTAGTTTTACCCATCTGAGGAAACCCATTTAATGCATAGAAATATCCAGGCATCCATCTCCAATGTGGATCTAATGATTTATATCCGGTTGAAAGTCCCGGGGGTGTTTCATTATCATAGTTAAATGTTATCTTGTCAATATAAGATTTGGCTGTTACCACATCTTTAATAGGATATGATTTAGCTTTATTTATCGAATAAGATAACTCTTCCTTTCCACAATGAATAAGAACATCATTTGGGTCATTACATGGAGATCCATCTTTCCTTTGGTATTTACTAAATTCGATGTATTTACATCTTGCCCTTCCTAATCTTTGAGCCAGCAGTTCCCTTAATTTATACCCTGCAGCATCATCATCTGTCGCAAGATATATTGTTTTCAGATCTTTAAACTTATCTATACAGTTATCAAGATAAGTCATATCTACACCGGTATTAATGTTTATATGGCCAGTCTTTTTAAACTGTTCAACCTCTGACGGACTAACAGCGGATCCATTAGGAACAGATACTACTGAAGTAATCCCTGCTTCATAGTAAGCCATTGGTTCAAATTCTCCTTCTGTAATAACAACATAATCATTGTTCTTAATAGAATCAATGTTATACATTATTAGTGATGCTCCTTTAAGCAATTTAAAGTTTTTTGATATGTCTCTGAACTTTATATTGATTAACATCCCATCCATGTAATAATTGAAGTTAATACATCTTCTGAGGGTCCAATTTCCTTTAAGATGTTCTTCCCCTGGCAAAACCTTATTAATCATTAAAGTTTCTTCACTCATCTTGATATTAAAATGGCGAAGCGTTTCTATACCTATCTTTCTTTCTTCCCAGAACCACTGAGCTAATCTATCATTTATTGATATGGCATTATTGGGAGCAATGACAGGCTTTATAGATAATGATTCAATATAGTCTTTCTCAAGAACATATCCGGAAGCATCACAATGTTTGCATCTCCACGGTTTAG
>Ga0272443_10002885_pt1 | contig 21141 bp, 16 predicted proteins | sample SSMAcet12_FD_193581 | JGI IMG/M metagenome (GOLD analysis project Ga0272443, IMG submission 193581) | Marine sediment archaeal communities from Little Sippewissett salt marsh, Falmouth, MA, United States - SSM-Acet-12 | ecosystem: Environmental > Aquatic > Marine > Wetlands > Sediment ... | reverse complement strand
GCATCTCTCTTGGCTTCACCCATCAGGTTCTCCAAATCTGAACACAAAAACTGTTGTAAACAGCACCCCTAAGCCCTATACTATCAAAATCTTACTTTTTTGCACGGATTTACTTGGGAAATCCGGGTTTACATTAAATATAGAACTACACAACAGGGGGATCATGCCGTGGGCGGAAGGTGCGGGGCAGACAATTATATTAGACCAAAACGCTGAAAAGATCGGATTACCTCTAAAATGGGATTATGCGGGGGAAATAATGGCGCCGGGAGACCGGCGCACAATATCATTACATGGGAGAACGCCGGAGAATCCCGGGAAAACGGAAATAAAAGTGAGTTTTACCAGTCCGTATAGAGGATATCCTGCTTTCATCGAAAAGAAAGTTAGTATAGGTTGGGGAACTAAATAAGAGGGTGATAAGACTGATAAAGAAGCCAGAGGGGAAACAAGGTAATATTGTTTAGGCAAATTCTGCAATAAAGCTCACGAATCTTTTGTATTATCATTTTCATTAAGGTTATTTATAACTTTGACAGTATAGGTAAATGGTCGGCAGTATGTCGTGTAAATATTTATATTACAATAAGATATGTGACATTTAAGAAGCGGGTAGATAGTGTCGCAAAATGGTTATTAATATACGCGAAATGGGGTTTATTGCTGAAAATGATATCGTATAATCTTTGTAAATGTCCATCAGCTAGTTCAAGCGTGATGAAGAACCCTTTAACAGGCGATAAGCGTAATATAAAACTGCGAAATTTAAGAACATTAAAAAAGGAAGAATTTTGGGATCTGATATTAAGCATGATGATTTAGCTAAGATTAAAGAGAAAAGCATTGTGGTGACAGTGGTTATTGATGATATCGATAACGCGTTGCCGCTGGCTGAGGTATTACAAAAAGAAGGTATTAATGTTGTCGAAGTTACGCTAAGGACAGAGTGTGCCGTAAAAGCAATACAGATGATAGCGAGTGAGTTTCCAAAGATGGTAGTTGGGGCGGGTACTGTTTTGAATGTCAAGCAAGTTGAGGAGGTCAAACGAGCAGGTGCGCAATTTGCCGTTTCTCCAGGACTAAATGTTGAGGTAGTCGATGCGGCAAATGAAATAGGGCTGTCATTTATGCCTGGAGTATGCACGCCAACAGAGGTAGAGAAGGCAATGACAAGGGGATGCAAGATACTTAAATTCTTTCCAGCGGAAGGTATCGGAGGAGTTGATTATCTAAAGAGTATGGCGGCTCCATATTCACATCTGGGAATACGATTTATACCGCTAGGGGGGATAGATGAAAGTAATTTTACCCGTTACCTGCAGCTTGATTGTGTATTGGCGGTAGGTGGTTCGTGGCTGGCGCCGCGATATATTATAGGTAAAAAAAATTGGGATTATGTACGAGCAAGCTGTTTTGATGCAATGATGAAAGCAACAAAGATAAAGAAAAATGCAAACGGCGGATGAGTAGTAAAAAACGAAAATGGCGATACAAAGATAAAATAAAAGAGGGAGTGATAGTGTGGATAAAGATGTTAAAATTGTGACGTTTGGCGAAATAATGGGCAGGCTAGCACCGGAGGGTAGTGGGATGTTCCGACAAACTCTGCCGGGGCAGGTAAAAATGACGTTTGCGGGGGCAGAGGCAAATGTGGCTGTGTCGCTGGCTATACTCGGCAGGAAGGTGGAATTTGTCAGCAGTGTTCCGGAGAATGATATCGGCGAAGCATGTTTGGCAAACCTGAAGGGGTTGGGGGTTGATACTGAGCACATGCTCAGGAAAGGATTCGGACGATTGGGACTTTTTTATACGCAGGCAGGAGCTAATCAAAGGCCCAGTAGAGTAATATATGATCGTGAAAATTCGACATTTTCGCAAGTTGAATTTGAGGATTATGATTGGGGGAATATATTTAACGGCGCAAAATGGCTGCATGTTACGGGAATATCGCCGGCACTTTCAAAAGTCGCTGCAGTGGCGGTGGGTAAGGCGGTGGAGAAGGCAAAAAAATGCGGAATGGTTGTGTCTTGCGATTTAAATTACCGTAAAAATCTCTGGAGATGGGACGAGAGCAAAAAACCAAGGCAACTGGCGGAAGAAGTGATGAGGGAAATTTTGTCAAATGTCGATGTGCTATTGGCCAATGAAGAAGATACATCAGATGTGCTGGGGATACATCCGGAAAATACAGATGTCATGAAGGGGAAACTGGATGTAGAAAAATATAAAGAGGTGGCGAAAAAAATCGTGGAGCAATTTCCCAATATCTCAATAGTCGCGACTACTCTGAGAGAAAGTATTTCGGCCAACCATAATAATTGGGGGGCGATGCTTTATGATGCAGATACCGATGGGTCCTACTTTGCGCCCAGTAGTGATGGTGTATATCAGCCCTATGTGATAACGGATATTGTTGATAGGGTGGGAGGGGGAGACGCGTTTGCCGCAGGTTTAATTTATGCTATGACAGATGAGGATATGAAACATCCGAAAAAAGCACTTTCCTTTGCGACGGCGGCGTCGTGTTTGGCGCACTCTATACAGGGAGACTTCAATTACTCAAGTAAACATGATGTAGAGATGCTAATGCAGGGGTATGGCAGCGGGCGGATAATACGGTAATAAAAATGAACAGAAAGTATTGATAAAAATATAGCATGAACATTGCGAAGAAAATATGGCTGTTGTTGCTTTCGGTGGGGCCGGCATTTTTTGGGGTGGGATATACAATTGGTACGGGAAGCGTAACAGCAATGACGACGGCGGGGGCAAGGTATGGGATGTCGTTGTTGTGGGTGCTGGCATGCAGTTGTTTTTTTTCTTGGGTGCTGATGGAAGCATACGGCCGATATGCGATAGTTACCGGTAATACGGCAATAAACAGTTTTAAGACGCAGTTCGGGGTGATTGGCAAATATTATGCGATTCTGACTGCGGTTATGGTGGTGCTGGGTCAGTGGATGTGCCTTTCAGGACTGGTGGGTTTATCAGCCAATGCGGTTTATGAATTTACATGTCTGTTCATACCATCGATGGGTGGAAATAATTACATTTTCGTATTGTTGTTGTCTGTTGTGATACTGGCGATTATGTATGGGATAATATGGCGGGGTAATTACAGTTTGTTTGAGAAGATTCTGGTAGTATTTGTAACAATATTAGGTCTTAGCTTTATCGTGTCTGTTTTTATAGTGATACCAGAGCCGAGCCAGGTGGTGTCAGGTTTCATACCCAAAATACCAGAGGTGCCAGGGTCAAAAATGATGGTGGCGGCATTTGTGGGGACAACGATGGCGGGGCCAACGTTTATTGTCAGACCTCTATTGATGAGAGGTAAAGGCTGGACGGTTAAAGATAAGTCGAGCCAGTCGCGCGATGCATTAATAGCCGCTATATTGTTATTTGTTATTAACGGGACGATTATGGCGGTGGCGGTGGGGACATTATACGAGCAAGGACTGGTTATAGAAAAAGTGCTGGATATGATCCAAGCATTAAAGCCCTTTGCGGGGAGATATGCTGCGGCCCTATTTCTGGTGGGGACACTAAGTGCGGGATTATCGTCCATATTTCCAATTTTATTAGTTGCGCCATTACTGACATCGGATTATCAAAATAAGGGCTTTGAAGTGAGGAGCTCACTGTCGAGAATATTGGCGGTGCTGGGGTGTTTATTTGGATTGATAGTGCCGGTTCTGGGGGCCAATCCAATTTTTGCTCAAATAGCTACGCAAGTGTCACAGGTATTTGTATTGCCGCTGGTCATTGGGGGCATATTTCTTCTAACGAACAGTAAAAAAAATATGGGGCAATTCAAGGCAGGGGCGTTGCTGAATATAGGGATGGTGCTGGCGTTCGTCTTTGCCTGTGTGATTTCATATACCGCTATACAGGCCATCAGAGAGTCGTGGGCTAAGTTGAATTAAGGCGGCGGCCGGATGCATATATTATAACATTTTCTCTGTGCCGTTTGGCAGTAATGGAAACTCGGAAAGCCGTGACAGGAAATTCCATTGGAACTAACGGCACAGCCGATTTGTTGTCAGTCAAAATACAACCTGAAATCCATCATCTGCTTAGCACTTCACCTTTATTGCTGAAAGCATATGACCGCCAGACTTCACTGTTGTCAGCAATCGAAACGTCACAAATTATCTTTTCATCGTAGACTTTTATATGACAGTGACTAGGCATGGTAGCAAATTCATAAAAATCTATAAAAGGCCACTCCGCTTCGAGTAATTCTTTCCTCAGGGCTGTTCCGGTCGAACCATGTCTTTCCTTTAATAGCTCCCAGTTTGCTTTGTAGTGTTCTTTGCCACTAATGAATCCAGTAGCCTTTACATTTTTCGAGGATATCACACTAAAAATGCTCACCTGGATAAAATTACCATTTTCTGTTTTTCTGCTTAATACAGAGTGCTGGTGCCAGTGACCACATAGCACAATAACACTATGTTTGCCGAGCATATTTTGGAGTCTCTGTCTTTTTTTGCTATCTCTGGCAAAAATAGACAAATTCCAATTCACACTAAATGGCACGACGGGATAATGAGTAATCAGGAACTTATGCCTGGCTGATGTTTTGGAAAGCACACTGTCGAGCCAATCAAGATCTGGATTGATGCAATCAAAAAAGATAAAAAGATCCTTGTCAAAGGTATAACAATGGGAGGCACTTTTGACTTCTTTGCCAAGCTGCTTACTCTGCCAGGGAAGAATGACATCGTTATATGCTTTACCGCTATCTGGGCCAGTAATCTCGTGATTGCCTTTTGTAACGAGAAATTTTGTTGCGGGACTGAAGTAGGTTGACACAAACTCTATGAATCCCCTGGACTGCATGCATTGCAGTTCATAGCTTCCACAAACACCCTCTACAAAATCTCCCACTTGAATAACGCCTGCAACTGGAGTAGTCGATTGGTCCAACTTTTGACGCAATCTCTGGAAAAGCAAAGGTGTATGGTGTTTTGTAACCTTAGAATAATTTTCGAACTCACCCCAGATACCAGCGGGCATGGCGTTATTGGCCCAATTAGCGTCATGGTATTCAAGTTTGTCATAGTGAGTATCGCCAAGTAAGAAAAAGGAGTACAGCTGGCGTTCACCTTCTATACCTGAGGCATTAGCGAATATCGGTGATACCTTATGTCCTGTCAAGATACAAGCCCCTGCAGCTAATACCGATTTCATAAAATCACGCCTTTTGACCGAAAAATCACGAAAGAGAGTCATGTTTTTTCCTTCCTGCTAGTAGGTTGTCAAACAATATAATAAACTGTGATTTCCCATATACCATTGTATATCTAGCCCAGCTACGCCGCTGAGCCTCTTTTCTAATAGAATATCAAATCTGCCTCGAAAACTCAAGTTTTCTAATTTTATTTGAGACTATTTCTACCAAAGTAATAGCAAAAATACAAATTTAGCAACTGATTATCGTTTCTTTGACGAACCTCAACCAATGTCTTTGTTTGAAGTCCAAGTTTTTCAGCAATTCTCTGCATTAGCCAGACCCAATTGGTATTGGTTTCAAGCGTTTGATTCTTTCAAGGATTTCATAAAACAGGAACCTCGACACCAACACCTCTGCCATCTGAAACGTTACATAACGAGCGTGACTTACTACTTTGTCTTTGATCTTGACGAGCCTTGGGGAATTCTTCCAACTAGCAGCTTGGTATTGAAAGCTGTGATACTGAACAATCGGCTTCTTCGGAGGAAGACCTACAGGACGCGTCAAAAGATGTTCAATATCGCCATGCTGATTGATCAGAGCTATGAGATATTTGGGCTGTGTTAAAATCTCTGTTTCAAATCGTCCCATCAGACTGACGGAGGCGGCTGTTTTTTCTTTAGCTCTTTCCCCGACAACATGACGCATAGCAGGCTCAACAGAAAGTCGTTCGGCGTCGTTAGTATCTTCATACCCTGCAAGACGACTGTAAACCGACTGACGCAGCAACGCAGTGATACTATGCTGTGTATTCCTTCCAGTTCGCTTATCTGTGAGTTTACAAGTCGCCATCTCTGTCAATCCAGAGGCATCGTCTATTTCTCTGTATGCTAACAAACCCGCATCGCTGGTGACTTTCACTCCGTGAAATTCGAGCTTCAATTTTCGATCAAAATTGACTCGCAAAGCATCCTTTTTGCTTTCACCCATTGGGTTCTCCAGATTAGAACAGCAAAGCAGTCTTAAACAGCATCCACAAGCCCTATACAATAAAAATTTAAAAATATTGCACGGATTTACTTGGGAAATACCAAAATAATTTGGTCCTGCTAAGTTTTACGGGGCAAAGATGGTCAAACGCAGTTGAGATTTCGGAATTTCAAAGGGGAAATTCCCCGGGCCGACTTAAAGTATCTTGAAATATGATGGTGATTTTGGAATCCCATATTATGAGCAATAGCCGTGATTGACAGGTCGGTTTCCAGCAACATATTTGACATTAGATTGATGCGAGTATGTTTGATCGCTTCATAAATAGATTTGTTGATAGTTCGTTGAAATTTTCTTTCCAGGGTCCGCCGATTGGAACCAACATAGCTAACGACATCATTGACCTGGATAGGGTGTCTGGCTCTGTTGGTTATATAGTATAGGGCCTGGGCCATGTCAGGGTCGTTGATGGCAAAGACATCTGTGGACTGACGGCTGAGAACTCCCTGGGGTTCCACTACGATATCTTTATTGTCATTATGGGAAGGCGAGGACATTAAAGTATCCAAAGTTTTGGCCGCTTCATAACCGGCCTTTACGGTGTTCAGAGAAATGCTGGAAAGGGGGGGAGAAGTTAAGTTGCAAATCATATCATCATTATTCACGCCGAGGACGGCAATCTGTTGAGGGACACGTATGTCAGCAATTTTACAAGCTTCCAATACATGAGCAGCCCTGACATCATTACAGGCCAAAAGGGCCGAAGGTATGGGGAGCTTCTTCAGCCAGGAGGCGATATGTCTGACGTCCTGGTCATAATCAATGTTGGTACCAGGGTTGTGATACAGATAAGAATTTTCACCGGGTGATAAGGCATTGAAAAAGGCTTCTTCCCTTTCCCTGGACCAGGGCATGGCATGAAAGCCACAATAGGCGAAATATTTAAAGCCTTTATTTTTGAAGTAGTCAGCCGCTGTTTTTCCAATAGCCAAAGAATTGCCGATAATACTGGTCAGGCCGTCAATCTTGTCGCGATATCTTACCGAAACAATTGTCGGAATATTAAGTTTTAAGAGGGCCATGTTATTGTCAGTGTCCCTCATTATAATACCATCGAGCTTCCAATTAACTAAATCCGGGATGGTGTCCTGCAGGCCGCGCGGTTCATTGTAGAAAAACCATTTTGTCGCGATATTGGCATACTGGACAATGCCCCTGATAAGCGACCTTCCGTAGGAGGTAGAGGTCTCGATAAATAAGGCTACTTTTTTGGTACTGATGTCCAGCATGTGTTGACTAAAAGCAGAGGCAGTATGAAAATGTATTTCCGGGTGTGCCCGACAAAAAAGTTGATCAAGGGTGATTATCCAACAAGAGGCACACGGTTAAAAATATAAGGCACATTATGATTATAGTGTTATATTACCATTGTAACTGTTCATAATCAATGGTTATGAGATACCGAGGGAATAAAGCCATTGGAGTTATTTGTGAACAGTGGGGGATACCTCGTGGGGATAATCATAGGGGCCAAGGCCGAGGTCGGAGGGGGCGATATTTTGGAAATGGACAGCTGGATCGTCAGGGACGAAAACTTTGCGAATGGATTCGAGCATCTGGAAGCCAAATTCGGAGCAAGGCTCGATATAGCTGCCTTCACCCCATTCATTGACCGGTCCCAGGATAAGAATATTTTTGGAATTTTCCTGACAAAATGATTTTGCCTCGCGAAGCAGTTTTTCAAAGAGCTGGGGAGTCCGTCCCTGGATCACCATGGATTTGTCGCCATGCCAGGGTCTGCTATCCCAGCCAGTCTCCACGAGCGGATAGTAAAGCAAAGAGCCAGCGGCGGTGTCCTTTTCGCGCCAGGCAGCAGGACTTTGAAGAACCACTTCTTTAAATTGGTAGAGTTTTTGGAGAAATCCAACATCAATGGTATTTCCCCATTCATGGTAAGTCGTAACACCATAATAACCTTCGCGGGTAAGTGACTGGAGATAGGTGTGCTCAAAATTGGTGCCCAGGGCGATATAAGTGATGCCATTGTATCCTGCGGCACGTGCCATATTCTGGGAGTCTGTGAAGGTCTTGGCGACGATGTCGGAGCCACCCAGGTCTTGAGTTATCCCCGCCGGGTTCCAGATAAAAACAGCCGGCTTGCCATCGATGTGATAATAAGATTTGAGAGAGAAATAATGTTCAATCCAGTGTTTGGTCACGTTGTGCCAGTCCTCAACCGAATGGGTTCCGGGCGGATTGTGATTGGCCCACATAATAGCGACTTTGAGATAATCACGATAGCGTGACTTACGGTAAGCATCAAACCAATGGGTCACTTGCTGATGGCCACTGACCCAATACCAGTCCACGAGGAAACAGGAAATGCCGTTTTCCACGGCCCACTTAATCTGCCAATCTACACATTCGGGGTTGGACTCGTCGTAATAGCCGAGCAGGGGTTTGCGAATCGGGGAGACCTCACGAATGCAGTCCCATTTTTCGGCCGGGTTCCAGCCGGGATAATAATAGGCACAAATGTCGATGTCGGTCTTGGTGGGGCGAGGGACAGGAACATATGAGGTTTTGGTTACCTTGGGAGGTTCGGAGAACTCTAATTGTTTTTCCTGGTTGGGTGGAAGAGGGCCTTTGCCGCTGAAACAGATGCGAACGGGAAATGAACCTGCTTTGTCGGCCTGGACTTGCCAGATAAAGCGGGCTGTTTCCTGGGGGTTGATGCCATTGTGTGAGAGTTTATTTGATTTGGAAAGTAGTTTTATTTCTTTCGGTAGTGTTAATTGAACGCTGCGTATGCCTTGGGGTGAGCCACCTCGATTGAATAGTTGGGCCAGGATACGACAGGGTCGGCCGCGACGATTGACGCCGTTTTCAAAACCAAAGTAACGGATTTCAAGGTCGCCGGGACCGGATGGTTGAGGGCTGATGTGGATGGACTCAAGGCGAATATTGGCGGCGGGGGGCGGGCGAAGGCCAAAGGCAATGATATTATCGCGCCAGGCAGGGCTGTCGGCCATGGATATATTGTATGTGTGAACCTTACTATCGCCTTTGACGAGAAAGGCCTGAGTTTGCAGGCCGGGGGCGTTCGCTCGGGCCCAGAGAATATAAGCAACTTCTGAGTGGTCGGAAGAAAGCTGGACGGTGGTCCAGGCTTTATCATTTACATTGATATTAACGGGCGGAGCAATTAAGTCGCTCGAGTTGGGAGCGATCTGCCAACTACTCGTGTCGCCGCCGAGATTCCAGGTGTCGGTAGCGGTGGGGGGGTGGTTTGATTTGCGTTCAAGAATACGAATCCAATCTATATCAAAGTGAGCGTCCGCATATAAATCAAATCGAAGTTTGCGAATCGTGCCCTCGGTGTGCCAAAAGGGGAAAAGGGCAATTTCCTGCCAGGTGTTAGCGCGGTCAACAGAGAAGCGCAGTTTCTTGTGTTGAGTTAGACCGCCATATTTGCCATCCAGTTTTCCGGTCCAGAAGAGTTCGCAGGTGCCCGGGCGGGTAGCTCGAAGCCGAATGAGAACATATTGCCAGGGATGGGCCGGGAAGGAAAGGTCGGTGCAAAGAAAAAAAGGATCAGGACCGGCGGCATCGGTGCTGAGAATGCTGTCCTTTACAACAACATTTGATAGAAATTGATTAGGAATCCACTGCTGGAGATCGGAGTCGCTGTCAAATTCCCATTGTTTTACGTTTACCTGAGCTACCAAAAGCAAGGGGGAGAGCAAGATAGAAAAAATAATTGCAAAAATGGTCTTTCCTGGGCTCATAATCAGTATACCTTTCATATAAGGGGTTTTATATATAGACAAATATTGTGTCCTTTAGTTCCAAAACTATGAATTTTATAGGGAAACTATAGGCGGCAAAATCTGCGGATCTAATATACAAAAATTTGTGTTAATAGTCACTTTAATTTCTGTGAGGGTGGGTTGAGGAGGAGTATAATGGCGGGACAGGTGGGAAGGAGTGATGTTTATGAGTTGCAGTGCAAAGACACAGGTTAACAGGCGAGAGTTTCTGAAGGCAGCGGCGGCGGGGGGGGTTGCAGGTGTCGTTCCAAAAGAATTGATCGGGGCGAGAGAGAAGGTAGCGAGGCGTCCGAATATTGTCCTTATAATGGCGGATGATTTGGGTTATGAATGTGTCGGTGCGGATGGGGGGACATCCTATAAGACGAAGGTTATCGACAAGTTGGCGGCGGAGGGGATCAGATTTGAACATTGTTACTCACAGCCGTTATGTACTCCTACGCGGGTTCAGCTTATGACGGGTATTTACAATGTACGTAATTATACGAAATTTGGTGAGCTGGCGAGGGGAGAGGTGACATTTGCTAAGCTTCTCAAAAGGGCAGGCTATAAAACCTGTGTGGTGGGGAAGTGGCAGCTCGGAAGAGAAAAGGATGCTCCACGTCATTTTGGGTTCGATGAATCCTGTCTGTGGCAGCATACGCGGGGGCGGGTTGACGAAGAAAAACACGATACGCGGTATTCCAATCCAAGATTGGAGGTCAACGGTGAACAAGTTAACTACTGTAAGGGTGAGTATGGTCCGGATGTGGTAAGTGATTATGCGTGTGATTTTATGGGGCGGGCGAAGGGGGAGCCGTTTTTGCTCTACTATCCGATGATCCTGACGCATTGTCCATTCTCGGCCACTCCCGATTCGCCGGGCTGGGACCCCAAGTCCAAGGGATCGAAGGATTATAAAGGAGGGGCCGGGTATTTCGGTGATATGGTTGCCTATATGGACAAGATGGTGGGCAAACTGGTCGAGAAGCTGGAGGAGTTGGGGCTGCGTGAAAATACTGTAGTATTCTTTATGGGGGATAATGGGACAGACAAGCCGATTGTTTCTGAGATAAAGGGCCAAAAGATAGCAGGGGGGAAAGGAATGATGACAGACGCGGGCACGCATGTGCCGCTGGTGGTTAATTGGCCGGGCACCATTGAAGGGAGTGGTGTCTGCGGGGATTTGGTGGACTTCAGTGACTTTATGCCAACTCTCTGCGAGATTGGTGGTGTTGAGATTCCGGAACAGTTGAAAATCGACGGGAGAAGTTTTCTGCCCCAATTAAGGGGACGAAAGGGCAATCCGCGTGAGTGGATCTACTGCTGGTTCTCACGTCACGGCGAGGAAAGGTCAAAAAGAGAGTTTGCCAGGAATCAACGCTATAAGCTCTATAGTTCTGGTAAGTATTATGATGTCCAGGAAGATGGGTTGGAAAAGCATAATCTGGCAGGTAAGGAGATACCTGAGGAGGCGATACAAGTGCGAGAGCTGCTGCAGAAAGTGCTAGACAGGTATAGAAATGCGCGACCGGTACGATAACTGCAAAAACTAGAGCGAAACAAATAGTATTAATGAAGTATTTTTGAACTAAAAGAAGATTTGACAGGGGATTATATAATTCCTATAATACCAGGCTGAATATTGGAAAGTGAGTTACTTTTACCGGTAGAATCAATGAGAAAAAAGTTATATCTGGTTTTGGGTATGATCGCTGCTATGGCCATGTGCGGAAGAGGTATGGCGGCGGAGGGTACGTTAGTCAATCTGGAAACGGATTTGGGCAGTATAACTATCGAACTGTTTGACGAAGATGTCTCCATTACAGTGAATAACTATCTTAGTTATGTGGATAAGGGGTTCTATGACGGGCTGATATTTCACCGGGTAATGGAGGGGTTTATGATCCAGGGGGGGGCGTATGATCCGAATTTATATGATTACGACTTCAGTGGGGCTGATCCTAATCTCTATGATCCAATCTACTTTCATGAACCAAATGATCCGATAGTTCTGGAAGCAAGCGTCGAACGGCCCAATCTGCGGGGCAGGATAGCGATGGCCCGTACGGGGGATCCCAACTCGGCCAACTCGCAGTTTTTTATCAATCAGGTGGATAATTCCTTTCTGAATCCCTCCGAGACAACGGCGGGATATGCCGTCTTTGGGAAAGTTGTTAAGGGGCTGGCGGTTGTGGATACAATCGCAGGGCAAAGCATTATTGAGGATCCAAACGTAACTGATGATTTCGAGGCGCTGCCGGTAGTGCCGGTGATCATGACAGAGGTCGGCCAGATACAACAGGATCTATTTCTGTACGATCCTTGTTTTGCAGTATATGATCCCTGTTTTACCAGTATGACGGCCATAACGGAAACAAATGTGTCTGTGCCCATAAGGCTGCGAAATATCGGCGATGAGGCGTTGTTCGATCCGTGTGACCCGGAGCAGGACTATGAGGTTACTTTGTATATTTCCGAGGATCCGGGTATTCTGCCGGGTGATCCCGAATTTTCGCCTATTGCCGAATTTGTGCATAGTCTGACTGCAGAGGGGTCATCAGACAGCACATCGGTGAGTTTTACGGCTCCTTACGAGGTAGGAGATTACTATCTTTCGGCGGTGGCTGAGGATGGCACGGTGGCGACGGAATTCGAAAATCTGAACCGCTGGTCTGTGACGGTGCCGCTGACGGTGGAACTGGAACCTTGTGATATTACGATAACCAATTTTATAGGCCGGGCCGGTTTGGATCCGAACAGTGACAGTTTTCTGGTGATTGGTTACTTTTCAGGGGGTCAGGCTGATTTTGGTCAAACCGACATTGATGTCACTGTGGGCCCCTATAGTGAAACACTGGCCCAGGAGGATTTTCTCTCACTGGGCGGGGATCTATATCTTTACAGAGGCGGGCTGGGACGTATAGGTTTGGCGTTGTTCAATTTCCGGCTGGGATTGTTTATTATTCAAGCGGTGAATGTTGATCTGACGGGATTGACGGAGGCGGTGGAAGTGGAATTTATTTTCGGCAGATACCGCGGTCTGGGCGAAGCCAGCGGGGGGGTGATTAACGGAGGAGCCGGTCTGTCGTTACGCTTTTTGCAAGGGCAAAGGGATGCTCTGCGAAAAAACAGATTTGTGTTTGTGAATAACAGCAATGATCCCTATAACAGTTACTATTCGGTGAGTATTATAGGGGAGATAGCCACGCAAAGCGATATAAGTGTATTTGAAGATCCTGCGAATATTTTTACGGTGAGTTGGGGGAGTACATCGTTTACAGCAGATATGGGCGATTTTTCCCTGCTAAGTGAAGGCAGATATTTGTTGTCAGATCCCTTAAGTGATTTGGCGTGGGCGTATTTCGATTTCAAAGGCGGAACATTTTATATGTTCATTAAAAAAAGTTTTCTGTCCACACCTAAACAGGTGTTGACGATCAAATTCGAAGATGACCAGGACAATATCCTGTTTGAGCAAAGTATTGATATTATTTAAGAGTTTCAATGAAAAACACAAATTGGATTTTACTATTTATTATAAGCATGTTGTTTTTGAGGGGGGAGAATCTCCGGGCGGGCGGCTCAGATAAAGTCGATTCCAGTCAAGTTATTCAGGTGGAGATAAAAAGTCTGGAACAGATCTGCAGTGAGGTAAAGCCCCTTATAAGCGAACCGGAACATAAAGTGGTTTATCTGACAATGTCTGATTGTATGCAGAGGGCACTGGCACATAATCTGGATGTGCGGGTGGGAGAATATGATCCGGCCATTCGGGCGGAAGATGTCATCTCGGCGGAGGCTGCCTTCGATACGGTGTTGTTTGCATCGGGTCAGTTTGATTTGACCGATCGGGCCAACATTGACTCGACTTATTTCGAGCGGACAATCGTTACGGATAGCGGAACGCAGGTCCAGCGAGTAGCCAGCCAGCCCTTTGATAATACTCATGATTACAATTATGTCCTTGGACTGCGCAAGCTGTTGCCGACAGGTGGTACGGTCCAAGTGGCCGAACAATTAAGACGGTATCGTGACTTTAATGACCATGATTTATATTATCTCAATCCCTTTTATGAATTTGGAATGCAATTACAAATACGTCATCCTCTGCTGCGGGATTTCGGGATAGAAGTAAACCGGGCATCCATCCAGGCATCGCGCAACAATTACCAGATCAGCCGACAACAATTGCATCAGCTACTTATACGAGTGTCGGCGGAAGTGGAGACCAATTATTGGAATCTGTATTCGGCACGGCAAAGGGTGAAGATTGTCCAGATATTGGTGGACTCGGCCCAAAGCAGTCTTAAGCGAATCAGTCAGCGGCAAGGATACGACGGTGAAAGCCTTAATATCGAAAGAACGCAGGCGGTAATTGAAAGGGCCCGGGCCAATCTGGTTATTTCACAAAATGTAGTTCTGCAGCGACAGGAATTGTTGTTGCAAAGTCTCAATGATCCCAATCTGGCCCTGGATGGTAAGTGGGAGATTATTCCCACCGACAGGCCCAGCCAGGAATTTTATGAAATAGAATATGAAAAGGCGGTTCAGGTGGCAGAAGAGTCGCGTCCGGAAATTATCGCCCAGCGTCATAGGGTTGATACGGCGGGAATCTCCGAAACGGTGGCCGAAAATCAAAGACTGCCGCGACTGGATTTACTATATTCGCAGGAAATAACCGGAGCGGATGATCAATATCACAGTTCGTGGGATCAGCAGTGGCGAAATGAGGCAACTAATTATCTAATTGGCTTGAGCTTCGAATATCCGTTACGTAATCGAGCCCAGGATGCCGCGTATCACAAGGCTCAGAAACAGAGGCAGCAGGAAGATCTGTCACTGCAAAATATCCGGGAACAGGTTTTAACCGATTTGAATAATGCGGTGCATAACCTGACATATCGTTTCAAGGAAATCGCGGTACGGGAGGAGGCCGCCCAAGCGGAACAAAATGTGCTACTGACCCATCTGGCCATAGAAGAAAGCGGCAGGCAAGACAGTATGAGACCGGAATTTTTAAACCTTAAACTTAATTCCGATGAGCGGTTGGCCAATGCCCGGATCGAAGCAGTGCAGACATTGATTGAATATAACCTGGCAATTATGAATGTTCAGCGGGCGCAGGGAATTTTGCTGCGATATAACGAAATCGATTTTGACAAAATTCCGTAGATTTGAAATAGATTTAGACTCCGGGGGAATAAAGTCTGTGTCCTTTACGGAAACCATCAAGAGCTAAACCAGCAGCGCCGATGAAACCGGAATTGTCGCCGAGGGTGGCATAACATATTTCCATGGTTTCAGCCTTGAGATTCCATATCATGTGGCGGAAAAAGCTGCGCACCCGGTCCAAAAGAATATCCCCGGCCTTTATCATACCTCCGGTCAAGACTATCATTTCGGGCTCAGTGGCGTGGAGCATATTAACACAGACCTGGGCGAGTGAACGGCAGGTACCATCTACAATTTCATTGGCTAAATTATCGCCGGCGGCGGCATGTTCAAAGACATCCTTACTGGTTAAAGAGCCCTTACGCTTACGGACAGCGAGCAGGGATGAAGAGGTACCCTGGTCAAGAGCTTCTTCGGCACGGGCGGCGGTGGCATTGGCGGAGGCGTAGGTTTCCACACAACCGTGTTGTCCACAAGCACAATACCTGCCGTCGGTTTGAATAATCATGTGACCAAGTTCCGCACCGTTATCATCGTGACCGTGAACCAGTTCTCCATTAATTATTATTCCACCACCGATGCCGGTGCCCAGGGTATATAAGACCATGTTATTGATATTTCGGCCAGCCCCGAGCCAAAACTCGCCCCAACAGGCAGCGTTGGCGTCGTTTTCCAATAAAGCCGGTATCTGTAATCTTTGGGACATTTCCGAGCGTAAAGGAAAATCGACAAATCCGGGCAGATTGCAAAGATTGATCACTTTGCCCTTTGAAATGGACAGGGGACCGGGAGAACCAATGCCCAGAGCCTTGACCTGATCTTCAGGGATATTATTTTGCCTGATGAGATCACGACAATTTTTAACCATGCGTTCAACCAGTGAGATCGGTCCGAGCTGGGTTTGGGTGGGCTCGCTAATATTAGCAATGATCGAGCCGTCCTGATCCAGCAGCCCAAGCATGACGTTAGTTCCGCCCAGATCCATTCCTAAAAAGTATTCTTTTGCCATTTTTGTATCGAATTGAAAATCTGTGTTTCCAACATGTTATCGTTACCCAAGTTAATCCATTCCTGCCGTCTATCCTGCATTGAAGACGATTCACTCCAGGTGGGGATACGACCGGCGGCATCGAAAAATACATTTTCGGCCCAAACCGTTCCGCTGACCAGTGTCGGAGGGGAAGAAAGCCGTTGTACATTTACGCGGCAGCGCAAGCGAAATTTATCTTTACCCAGGGATTTTAATTCCATGTGAACCTGACGACGTATGCTATGCAAGGAGGATTCCATAAGAGATTGTCTGTCCACGACATCCTTATGCCAAAACTCAAACCACTGGCGGCTTATCAGAGGATAAGTCTCGATAACGCCGGCTCGGGCGTCAACACGGTCCAAACGGAAACCACGGTCCTTTAACTCCAGCTGGCAGCGAAGCCACAGGGCATTCCAATCGGCATTGATCACAATAGAATCATTGTGGGGGCTCTGGGGAGGCAGGGCACATCCGGAAATGCAGATGAGAGCTATTGCCAGCCGAAAGAAAAAGGTGTAATCCAGGTTGGGTAAGACAGTTAAGCTATATACTTTCCAATTTTGCATAGGGCAATTAGATGTAAGATATAACCCACTTATGTGGGCCAAAATGTTTCATAAGATTTTATCAGATTCTGATATAACCAGCAATTATGTCAAAATATAACCAAATGAAGAATTTTGTCAAGGCCACATAAAAGGGGATAATTGAGGGGGGAAATAGATGTATCTGGGGAAGAATGAATATATGCGGGCGTTTAAATCGAGTGAATTATCAACCGAGGCGAGAACTTGGTGGGAAAGCGGGCTAGTTTTGTTCGTTATATTCGCGCTCGAGTTGCTTCAAGGCCCGGCGACAGGCCAGGCGGGAAACGGTATTGAGCCTATCGATAAACAAAGTACCGTCGAGATGGTCTGTTTCGTGCTGAAAGACTGTAGCTGTCATATCAACGGCGTCCATAACGAATTCGTTGCCGTCGAGGTCCAGGGCCTTGACAGAACAGGTGGCTGCACGACGAACCTTCGAGCGAACGCCAGGAATCGAAAGGCAGCCTTCTTCTATCTCGGACTGACCGTGCAATTTACTCAATTGGGGATTGATTAAAACTTCGGCGTTATCGCGTTTTCCAGAAACACTGAAAACAAACATACGCAGTAAAACCCCCACCTGAGGGGCAGCTAATCCAATACCCGATGCACCTACCATTATATCAACCATCCGCTCAGCTAAATTAACAATCTCCGGAGTGATCTGGGTTACGGGCTCGGCTTTGCGGGCTAATAAGGGGTCCGGATAGGTAATAATATGTAAGTTATTAAAATCTATAAGGTTATTTTGCATAGTTTAGTATCCTAAAACATTTTATTTGATTATATCCCCCATCGGCACTTTAGAGTAGCAGATAAAAAATTTAGTGGTGATTTGTGGTTGACAAAAAGCTGTAGGATTTGTAACTGTTTTGTAAGTAGTGGTTTACAAGAGTGAGGGTGAGTAGGTTTTAGAAGTTGGTTGCGAAAATGGGTTGTATATAGTAGGCTAGCGGGCCTGAAAATATTCAAAGCGTATGTTAAGTAACAGGAGAATTATGATAAATGTATGATGTAGCAGTACTTGGAAGTGGACCGGGAGGATATGTGGCGGCTCTTAGGGCGGCAATGAGAGGGGCAAAGGTGTGTTGTATCGAACAAGGTCTTATGGGAGGTACGTGCCTGAATGTTGGGTGTATTCCAACCAAGGCCATGCTGCATGGGAGTGAGTTGTACTGGAATATGCGACAAGCAGATAAGTACGGATTTACAGTCAACGCACCTCAAATAAATGCGGACCAATTTATGAAACGAGTAAGTAATGTTACCGCAGGTCTGAGAAAAGGGGTCGAGTTTCTGCTGAAAAATCGGAAAGTTGATGTTGTCAGAGGCCGAGGGAAACTGGCAGGTAAAGATACCATAATAGTCGATAACGGTGGCAAGAAAACAGAGGTTAAAGCGAAAACAATAATTCTGGCCACCGGCTCCAGGCCAGTTAGGCCGGGATTTTTGCCATGGGAAAGCAAAACACTGATGACCACGGATGAAGCTACTACTAATAAGGAATTACCGTCCAGTATTGTGATTCTGGGTGGTGGGGTGATTGGATGTGAATTCGCAACGGTCTATGCTGAACTGGGGATTCCCACGACGATCATCGAAATGCTGGATAGTCTGGTGGCCAATCTGGATGAGGATGTGGCAAAAGCGATAGTTGACAGTTTGAAAAAACGTAATGTTAAGGTACTTACCAGTAGTAAAGTAACAGGTTTAAAGGAAAATGCCAAAGGAGCTTTGATAGAACTGGAAAACGGTTCGGGAATCGAAGCACAAAGTGTTCTGGTGGCAGTTGGGCGTCGGGGCAATATAGAAGATATCGGTCTGGAAGAAGCCGGTGTCAAAATCGAAAATGGTCTGGTACCAGTTGATGAGCGCTGTAAGACCAATGTTGAAAATATATATGCCATTGGTGATATGGCCGAGAGCCGTCAGTATGCGCATTTGGCCAGTCGCATGGGCATAGTGGCAGCCGACAATGCAACCGGGCATACGGCGCACGACAAGCGCAATGTTATACCAATTGGAGTCTATACCCATCCAGAGGTGGCAACTGTGGGGCTTTCCGAAGAGGAAGCGAAGAAGCAGAATCAGAAAGTCAAGGTGGCTCGTTTTGCATATAAGGCCAGCGGGATGGCCCAGGCATACAACGAGACGGAAGGTATGGTCAAGCTGATTGCAGAAGAAGAGTTCGGCAGTGTTCTAGGGGCGGTAGTCATCGGACAACATGCCACCGATGTGATACAGGAAATTGCATTGGCAATGAGAAACGAGTTGACCGTTGAAGAAATTGCTGAGACTATTCACCCACATCCGACGTTCGTAGAGGCTGTCGGGGAAGCGGCTGAAGCCTGGCTGGGGATGCCGCTGCACTCGGTATGACAGCAACCGGAAGTCCTATAAACATAACCGCATCCGAGCAAGTTGATGTTATTTTTGTGTGATAACATGGTCGGCAGGGTGGAAATTCTATCCATCTAAGAATTTCGCTTATTTGTACACAGAAAAACGCCGAATTAATATAACGTACATGCATCGAATGTGGATAGTTTTCAGAAAGGAATATCGCTATGCTCACATCTGGTACAAGCATTTTCATTCGAGTAGCAGGGAAGTCAGAAGAAGGCGTCCTCCATCCAGCTCTAGTAGTAGATAATACTGAAGACATTTTCACCGCTGAAACGAAACATCCCGGGGAGCTGCCGGATCAAGTAGCCATCGTGGAAGAGGTTGATTTGCTAGTAGAGGCCGGACAAGAAGTTATTGTCTATTATGAATTTCATCGTAAATTCATGCAACAGCCGGTACGGATAGAAACGGTGGTAGCGACGGATAACAAAACGATTATCGGATTTCGACCGCTGGGCAAACCAGTCTCGGCGGAAAGACGTCAGTGCTATCGTGTTTCCACATTGACCAGCGAGCTAGGCGCGAGACTGGGTGAAGATGATGAGTGTCAACTTGCAGATGTGAGCGCAAGCGGCTTTTCGGTTCTTTCCACAGCAAAATATGATATCGGGAAAGTCGTACAGGTGGAAATAGAATACGATGGTAAAAAATTCGTCGGCACCGCCTGTGTACAGGGTGCGCGGGAGGTAACTCAGGGCAGAATTCGTTATGGTTTGCACGGCATCGAGGACAAAGATAGCGAGGATAATCTAATAGGGGGCTTAGTCCACATCAATATGAAAGTGCAACGTGAGCAACTGCGCCGGATGTCAGCTAGTAGTTAATTAACAGATGACTCTGAAAAATTAGCGGGGGAGTAAAAGTAAAAAGGGGGGGTGGTCGGAAAATCAAGTAGTAGAGTTATTCTAGATAGTATCAATTCTTACGCGAAGATCTTGGTTGTATTTTTCTTGTTTTACAGGTGCAGATTCATTATTATGCCTCAATCTATATGTAATTGTGGTAAATTATCCTGTCCATAAAGGAGAAAGAAATGACCGAATCCATTGAAAAATCACATGTTGATCGACGGCATTTTCTCAAACAAAGTAGTTCACTGGCCGCGGGTGCGGTTGCGCTGGGGGGGCTGGCGCCTAGAGCAATAAATGCCGGTGAAGACAATACAATACGGCTGGCGCTTATTGGTTGTGGAAATCGAGGCAGTGGGGCAGTAGGTAATGCACTGAGTGTTCCCAACGGCGGACCGGTTAAGCTGTTTGCGATGGCCGATGTTATAGAAGGTCGTCTGAATGCGGCCCACAAAACCCTGAAGGAGAATTTTCAGGATAAGATAGATGTTCCCGACGAGAGAAAGTTTGTCGGCTTTGATGGCTATCGTCATGCAATTGATATTCTCAGGCCCGGCGATATTGCCCTGTGTACCACTCGTGCCTATATCCGTCCGGTTCATGTGGAATATGCCGTACGCAAGGGTATCAATGTGTTCTTTGAAAAACCCTTTGCGCCCGATGCGGGTGGGTTGCACAGGTTACTAAGGCTGGATGAGGAAGTGAAGAAAAAGAACGTGAAGATCATGTGCGGATTGCAGTGCCGACACTCGCCGGCAAGGAAGGCGCTGATTGAAAAGATAAGGAACGGCGAAATGGGTGATATACACCTCATCCGGGCTAACCGTTTGGGAGGTTTTGGCCCGCTGGGCAATCAGGGTGAAAAGGCCAACCAACTGATGAGCCAACTGATGTTTGGCCGTGTGCACCTGTTTTGGGTCGGCTCTGGTTGGATGGTGGACTATCTGATCCACCAGATAGATGAGTGCTGCTGGATCAAGGATTCGTGGCCGGTTTCTGTGATCGGCATGGGCGGGCGAGTGCCACAGAGCAATGACCTGGGACAGAACCTGGATGTTTACTCAATGGAGTTTACATATGCCGATGGAACAAAGGCTTTCTGCGGTTTTCGCCG
>Ga0272443_10002881_pt1 | contig 21172 bp, 11 predicted proteins | sample SSMAcet12_FD_193581 | JGI IMG/M metagenome (GOLD analysis project Ga0272443, IMG submission 193581) | Marine sediment archaeal communities from Little Sippewissett salt marsh, Falmouth, MA, United States - SSM-Acet-12 | ecosystem: Environmental > Aquatic > Marine > Wetlands > Sediment ... | reverse complement strand
CGTCGCCACCGAGTTGGGGGTCCCCCGCCAACCCGAGCATTTCATAGTCGAAGCACTCCATGATGGCGACGTCGAAAGTGCCTCCGCCCAGGTCGTAGACCAGCACGATGTCTTCGGCCCCGAACGCCAGGGCCGCGGCGATGGGCTCCGACAAGAGTCGTATGTTCTTGAGCCCCGCCAGTTCACCTGCCCGCTTCGTCGCCTCTTTCGCCGCGCCGTGAAAGTAAGCCGGGATCGTGATAATCGCCGAGTCGACGGGCTCTTCCAGACGCTCCTCCGCTACCTTCTTCAACTCCTTGAGGATCATGGCCGAGATTTCTTCCGGCGTGTAGTCGCGATCGCCGAGCGTGAATCTCTTGTCGGTGCCTATGTCACGTTTCACCGAGGAGACCGAAGACAACACGACGGCCTGGTCCTTGGCCGGCTGGCCCACCAGGATCTCTCCGTCTTCGTATGCGACCACCGATGGGGTCGTGGCCCGGCCCTGATTCTCGATGATCTTCGGTTCGTTCTGGAGATGCGCCACCGCCGAATTGGTTGTGCCTAGATCGATTCCAATACTTCCCATCGTGATTTCTCCTTCTCGAACAGGTAGTGCTTGACAGGAAATGAGCGAGGCTGAGCATCCCGGGAAATCCCGTAAACGATTTCCCGGGACGACATACGCCTGGCTTCTATTCTACAGGACGCGTGTGCCTCAAACCGGTCTGCGCTCATCATCTGCGCCTCGCTTCTGCCGAACTCTCGTGCCTACGTTGATGCGGCCGGCCCGCATGCCGCGCCGTCTGCTCAACACGTCACCTGGGCGCGGCGCAGCACCTTCAATTCGCGGTCGCACACGGCGACCCACAATCCGCGCAGCACTTTCTTGGGCTCCTTGTTTCCCTGCTGGCCCTTCTTCTTCTCGACGGCCACAACCGTCCACGGCTCAGGAATCGCGACGCCATCATAGGCAACACCATCGTAGGTCTTGCCCAGGACCGGCACCTGATGTACCCCTTCGGTTTCCAGAGCCTCCAGCAACACGTGATACGTCGTGCGAAAACACTCCAGGGCCTCCTTCTGTTTCTTCAGTTTGCGACTCTCCTCAAACATCCGAAACACATCCTCGAAGCTATCGGCCACCTGAATCAGCTCCAGATGAAATGCCTCTTTGGCCTGGTCCGCCTCGTTGGATTGGGTGGCCATCTCCTGCTGGATCCTCTTGAACTCGCGGTAGTAATACTCCAGTTTATCGCGAAGACCCAGGGCGCGGTCGTGCGCCGACTGAAGCAGCGACGGGGCCAACTCCTCGTTCGTTTCCACCTGGCCTTCGGCCGCGGTGTCCTCGAGCATGCTCATGTTCCAACTCCTTTCAGCGATCGAAGGTGATCGACGCCAACGCTTGCGTCTTGGGATCCACTGTCGTAAGGACAACGTTCTTTCGATATCGGACACTTCTCTTCATGACGACTCGCTTGTAGGTCGGCTTGGCCAACTCCGGGCTGACGGGGAACACCTTGTCCGTGCTCTGAAGGATCCGCCCGAACTCAAACCTGAGCGTCTTGTGTTTCTCCGCGGCGGATCGGCTTTCCGCCTGGCCGACCGTTCGATCGAACCTGAAGATGACCACGCTCATCCGCGAGCGCACATCGCGCAGAACACTGTAGGCCTGGTTGATCTCATCGCGTTTGGCGATTCGGGTCTGGTCGTCGTAATCCGCGTAGTTGATCTCTTCCAGCTTCTCGACCTGTGCTTCGCGCAACTCGCGGGCTGTGGCGGAGGGCGAAACGCCAAGTACATCAAAAGGCGTCCGCTGGGAGTACGGATTCTCTTCTTCTGGCAGTCTTACAGCCATGGTCTGCCCCTTATCTCTTGGCTGCCATCCCTTTGACGATTTCAGCCAGCACGGTCATGACGATTGCTCCTAGCTGCTTCCTCAGAGCCTGACGCTGGAACGCCGGTACGCTCGCCCACAACGTACACATTTGCAGGACGACCGAAAGAAGGACATTTGTTCCCGGTGGGATCGGCGTCGTGGCGAAGAGGCCGCGGACCGTCCGGACCACGTCGGAGATGAAGCTCCGGTCCGCCTGAGCGGCGTTGGAAGCAAGCGTTCGCAAATCGGCTTCGCCCCGATAGGTTCGCCCCACGATGCTCATCTGATGCTGAAAGGCCCGAATGTCGCCGCGCTCTAACGCGTCGGAGGCCGCGTCCAGACGGCGGTTGCAGAGCGCCGTATCGAACTGCGGGTCGTCCGACCGGAGCTCCTTGCCGACGACCTCAAGCACCTCAACCAGTGCCTCCTTATTCTTGTTCCCCCCTTTGACAACGGCCTCTCTTTGGATATCATCCGCCAGTTGGTAGCGCCATTCCTTGTCCTGCTGCCACTGCTTGGCGGCCCTCAAGTGCCACTCCATGCGGTCGAAGTTGGCTAGGCCGGCCGCATAGAGCTTCGCGAACTCCGCGTGGACCCGTGCCAAGCGGCCTACAATGTGCTTGATCACGCGCGGAATGTCTTCCTGGTTCAGCCGGTCACGACGGCTGCGGCCTTCATTGAAGGATTCGACAAAGAGACGCCAGAACGTCTCATTATCAATGATTTGTTTCCATACCTTGCGCCCTCGTTCCCAGTAACGCTTGGCCTTCGGGAAATCCCCGCCCTCTTCGAAGCCCAGGGCCACCTGGTGGTTCAGAATCGCCAGGTTCTTCAGGAGTTTGGGATTGTCCCGGTGTGCCTTGTGCGCCTTTTCGTAAACTGCCAGCCTGGCGGCCGCGCTCCCGTGAGGGTCCTCGCCCCCGATCGAAAGCGCTACGTGAAGCGCATCAAGGAGCGCCTTGGTTTCCGGTGACGGTTGGCGCACGCGCTTTGTGATTCTCTCGAGATCGCCGGCAGCCCCTTGGACGTCGCCCGCCAGAACCTTCTGCGCCGCCAACGTACGCCCTATGGCCTCGTACAGGTCGAGCGCCTCCGACGATTTCTGCTTGGCGTCGAGAGCCTCTTCGACGTGCTGAAGCGCCTCTCCAAGTCGGTCCTCCTGAGCCAAGACCGCCGCCAGGTAAACCTCGGCCCCGTCGGCGAATCCGCCCTCGGTGTGACGGGCGATGATTCTCTCGGCGGCTTGATGATTGCCACTCAGGGTGAGATAAGAGACCGCCAGCTTGCAGAGGTCCGCATAGGCCTGGTGTTTTACCACAGCCGCATCGTCCAGTACCGTCTCCAGGATGCTGGCCGTCTGAGATCGGTTTCCCCGCCGTGAATAGAGTCCCGCCAAACCGAGCATGGCGTCAACGCGCGCCATGGGATCGCTCTCGGACCGATGGATGAGGCGATTCCACAATGCCTCGGCCTGCTCTGATTGGCCCGCTCGCTCCAGGGCCAAGGCCAGGGCCTTCGTGGCCCGCCCATCGTCGGCTGATGCTGCCGCCTGCTCGAATGAGGCGCAGGCCAGTTTGAAGTCACCATTCTTGAAGTGGGCAAGGCCGTGGTAGTAGGCGTATTGTTGGTCATCAGGCCTCAACGATCGTGCCTGGGCAAACGCGGTGAGGCTATGCTGCAAGTGACCATTGCGTGACGACAGGTATTCCAGGCCCAGTCTGAAATGCGTTTCGGCCAGCACCTCGTTCACTTCCTCGAATTCGTTGCTCGCGTTGACCGCCTTGTACTGCTCGGCCGCATCCTGGAGCAGCGGAATCGCTTCTTTGTACCGTTTGGCCTTGACGTGAGCGCCCGCCATGCGGCAGGCAATCGCCGCCATGTTGGAGGTCACCTTGGGATCGGAGCGGCGGCTCTCGGGCAAAGAAGACAGCTCGGCCAGCGCATCGCGATCGCGACCGGTTTCTGCGTAACAGGTTGCCAACTCTAGGGCCAGTTCCTCGGCGCTACTGCCATTTTGGCGCGCCGCCAGAAGGTCTTTTGTAGCTTCCTCGTACGCCCCCTCCGTTCGCCCGATCCGCCCGAGATCAAAATGGGCATCGGCGGTCAAGGTCCTCATCTGTTCGCGGTCGTACCCGCAGTGGGATGCGTTCGCCAGGGCGAGACGGAAATGGCGGCGCGCCAAATCTATCCGGCCTTCTGCCAGAAACGTACGACCGAGCCACAGGTGAGAACGCGCCTCCGACGGGCTTTCCCGCAGGACTTGATTGAAGGCCGTCTGTGCCTCGGGCAGATCGCCATGCAGATAGGCCAGCCGGCCCTTTTCGAAGTAGATTTCTTCTTTCGTTGGTGCCAGGCGCTGGGCTTTGTCGAGATGCTCGGCAGCTTGCTCAAGCCGACCCGTACGCATGAGGACTCGGGCGGAGAGGCACAGACTTCGGGCTGCCCACTCCTTGGCCCGACCGCTGCGAACGGCCTGCTCCAGGGCGCCATCGTAGTCACGGAGGTTGGCCAACGTGGCAGCCAGGTAGTATCGCGCTTCCGGGATTTCACCATACCGACGAAGAAGAGAACGCAGAATCTTCGCGGCACTGTCAAATCGACCGGTGCGAGAATGACACCGTGCTCCGTAGAGCATCGCGCTGGACGACTCCTTGGCGATCGCGTTCAACACGCGTGACGCGACGATATACTTGCCCACCTCGAACAGCGACCGGCCGAATCGATAGGCGAATTCCAGGGTCGTGGTATAAGTGCTGCCGCCCAGCTTCATCTCCTGTTTGCGCAAGCGCTCAAAGTGCATTGCGGCCTTGGCGTAGTCCTCCTGGTCATAGGCAATGTTGCCCACTAGAAGCAAAGCCTCCTGGTTGTGCTCGTCGAGCCCCAACACGGCCTCTCCAGCACTCTGGGCTTGGACATCATCGTCATACTCCTTGGCCACGCGCATGAGGAGCAGGTGGTATTCCACGTCGTCATCTTTGAGCGCGATGGCCGTCTGAAGGGCTTCGATGGCTTCGTTTGCCTTGGAGAGCAGGAGCAGTACTTTCGCTTTGGCATAGGCGTAGGTGTCGTTCTGTGGATCGACCTTGATGGCCTGGTTCAGGTGGGCCATCGCATCCTCCAAGCGCCGGTGTCGTTCCTCACCCGACGGGGGCAACGAACTCTTCTGCACCTGCTCGACCAGGGCGCGGGCCCACCAGTAATGAGTGGCGTGTCTCGTGCCGTCCTTCGCCAGTGCCGAGGCATACGCCTTGTACGCATCTTCGAATCTGCTCATTGCCTGGTTCACCCGGCCGAGATAGTGATCGACCTCGCTGCGTTGCGGCTCCGTGGCCTGGATCTCCTCCAGTTTGTGTAGAGCGAGGGCGTATTCCTGCTGAAGAAGGAGACCTTTCGCCACGTTCATGTGCGTCCAGGGAACACTCTCGTCAAGCATCTGCGGGCCGTCGTGAAAGGCGAGCACCGTATCACCGCAATGGATTCGGTCGCCATCGGACAGAGTCGTGGGCTCCTTAACCCGCGTCTTGCCGATGAAGGTGCCCCATCGGCTGTCCGTGTCACTGAGTACATAGGTATCTCTCTGACGACTGATGAGGGCATGGTGCCGGGAGACCCTCTGATCGTCGAGGAAAACATCACAGTCCTGGCTCCTGCCGATCTTGGTCGCCGCCTGCAAGCGATGGCGGCGCACTGGCTCCTGTCCGCGAACGATCAGGAGACGCGGCTCGGCGTCTGACAGATTGGCCAGCATGGAGTTGACGTAGGTTCTTCTAGATACCTGACTGGTTGCCATATCATCGTCCATGCGACAGGGCTGTTCCATCGCCTGGACGACCAGAGCGGCGGTGGTGGGATCGGCTTTGCCGGCAGGAAGCTGAAGGAGTGACAGGTAGACGTCGACCGCCTTGTCACTCTCGTCGGCCCGGGCGACATAGACACGTGCCAGGGCTTGCAGTATGTCCTCCCGGGTCACTTCGATATACCGCCGGGCTTGAGTCACTTGCCTTCGTCCGCCGACGTTATCGTCGTTGGCATAAAGCAATATCGCCTCGCCGAAGCAAGCCTGGCCCAAGGCCTGTCTTCCGCGTCGGCCCAGCCCGCCGGCGCGAATCTTCGCCTGTAGCTGTCTGATCGTTTGGTGGAACTGTTGCTCTGCTTTGTCCGGATGATCGAACACGCTCATGTCCAGCGTTACGCCACCGGCTAAAGCGTCCTCCTCCGCAGGTCGCCGTCTCAGCCAAGACAGGAAAAGGACTGACAGCCCGGCCAGCAGCGCAACGCTCCCCAAGACTACATAGGTGGCGCTCGACGAGGGCACGCCCAGCAGCGATATCCCTGCGAGCGCAGGCCTCCAGGAGGGCTCAGTCATCCGTTGGCCTTCGCCCGGAAAACAAGCAACGCTCGGCAAGCGCTGCGCTGCGAGGCAGAGCAGCACGGCTATGGAGAACGTCTTGTTTCGGGCCGGTGTCCTCATGGTTTTTCGCCGGAGACTCGTCATCTGGACAACGCGTGGTTTCGCTACCGTTTTCTGCGCACCCGACGTGACGCATGCGGGCGACTATTATATACAAGCAAAGTGCATGCCAAGCAGAACCTCCTCCGTTCTGCTGGCCCGTCCAGCGTAGCGTAATGCCCTATCTCAACTGAGCTTGCGTGTCTCTTCTTCTCTGCCCCTACGACCACATGTCGCAAAGATCGAGAACCATGCTACCCAGGAGTGTGTGTGATTGTCACACACTCGGGCCGGTTTGTTCCAGGCGGTATTTCTCTATTTTGTGGTATAGTGCCTGCCTACCCAGATTGAGGATTCGCGCGGCCTTGGCCTTATTCCAGTTCGTCTGCCGCAACACGCGTGAGAGATATTGCTTTTCCATCTCCTCCAGACTCACCAGAGGCTCGTCATCGCCTGTGGTCGCTTCTGCGCGCAGGCATTCCGGAAGGTCGACCACGCCCAGCGTCTGGCTGTGACAGAAGGCCACGCCGGTGGCAATGACATTACTGAGGTCACGAATGTTCCCTGGCCAGCGATACCGCGCGATTAGCTCCAAGGCGTCTTTGTCGATGTCCTGAACGTCCTTGGCATACGTCTCGCTGAACTTGCGCAGAAAGAAGCGTGCCAACTCCTCAACGTCCCGGCCCCGGTCCCGCAACGGAGGCAAGACCACCTCCAGCATCTTCAGACGGTAGAAGAGGTCGTCGCGGAAGCGCCCGGCCGCCACTTCTGCCCGGAGATCCTTGTTGGTCGCCGCCACCACCCAGACATCGACGCTGGTCTCGCCTGTTCTGGCCCCGACTCGAACGAAGCTGCGATTCTGGATGGCCCGGAGCACTTTGGCCTGGGTCAGGAGATTCATATCTCCAATCTCGTCCAGGAAGAGGATCCCCCCGTCGGCCGCTTCGAATAGGCCGGGCCGCGCCGTGACGCCTGTGGCGACGCCTTTCTCCGTGCCGAACAGTTCCGCCTCAATGAGGGTATCAGGAATGGCCGCACAGTTGACCACGATGAATGGTCCGTCCTTTCGCGACGACTTGGCAAAGATTTCCTGCGCCACCAACTCTTTTCCCGTCCCGGTTTCACCGGTGACCAGAACCCCGACCTCGGCATCGTTTGGAAGCCGCGCAATGTCATCGATACGTTTGAGTACTACCTGGAAGGCAGCACTGCTGCCGATGACCGGGGCGCCCGTGCCAGCCCTGGACCGGAGCGCAAGATTCTCGCGCTGCAGCCTGTCGTTCCGGGTTCGCATCTCGTGCTGCGCTTGCGCCATTTGCATGGCCGCTTCCACGTGGAGTGACAGAGCTTTGAAAAGGTCTAGGTCGTCCGAGCCAAAGACATCCGGCTCCTCTTGATTGTCAGCATAGAGTATTCCCCTCGGTTGGCCCCCCCTTATCAGGGGAAAACAGATCGCTGAGCGGATCCGATGCTCCTTGATGCTTCGCACCTGACACAGGGCGGGATCGGTCAGCACATCGGCCATCATCACCGGTTGGCCCTCAGTGACCACCTTCGACAGGATCGTGTGGCTCACCGGCCAGTTCTCCAGGTTCTCGCGCAGCGCCATGTTGTAGCACACTGCCGGCCTTGCCTTGTCCAGGTCTTCGTCAAACACGGCGGCGAAAGCGCGTCCGGCCCGGGTCATCCGGCAGACGGTTCTTAGGACGGTCAGCAGCAGATCAGCCAGGGTCGGCGCTGCATAGAACTGCCGGCTGAGATCGTATAGGCCCAGAAGCCGTTGTCGTGATATCTGAAGGGAATGGAGGCTAGGGAGAGCTTGTTCCGGCGAGATGTAGATGGTCTCGGGCATGGCTGGCGGGGCCGAGTCCGTGCTCGTGTGCCGTGGCTTCTGGCCACCGCTCCTGCCCGGACCTCCCTGCGGTTGCAGGAGAAAGACGAGCCGGGCCGTACCGATGTCAATCCGATCTTGATCTTTCAGCGCTTGGCGCGTGATCGCGGCACCGTTCACGTAGATGGGGTTGGTGGCGCCGATGTCGAGGATCTCGTATTGCGCGTCCTTTCGTTCGATCCGTGCGTGCGTGCGGGAGATACTTCGATCCTCCAGGTTCGAAAGGTCGATATCAATGCCTCTTTCCCGACCGATCAGAACGGAATCCTTCTCCCACTCGAAGTAGCCGCACGACTGATCCTCGTACGATACCGTCACACTAGGCACGATGGCGACTCCTCATCCTCACCGCACATATCCGTAAGGCGTCAGCGGTTCTCCTAGCGCCCCACGTCCGACCTCGTGAGCGAACCACAGCACACCCAGGATACCGAACGTCGCGTGAATTGTCAAACCGCACTGTCCCGCGACGGTCTGGTATCGTGCTGGCCCCAGCGTGACAGTCCAGAGCAGTGCCTTGGGTCTGGAACTCCCTGTGGAAACCTGCGTTTCGTCTGACTGTGTGAAGATCACACACAGCCTCTGTTGTCCCATACCTGTGCCGGCTTGGGAGTTTTCTCTTCCCGTTTCGTTATGACGCGGGGATCCCCTGGAAAGAGGGCAATGGCACGGCATGAAGCCGACCGGGCCACAGGCGTTGACATGGCCTGGCATCGGATTTGCACCCCAGCGGGTGGCACGGCACGGCAGGCCGACGATTCGAGGATATGAGGCCTGTTGCTGGGGAGACTCAGACCTGCTATAATTGTGGCTGGTTGCTGTTTCGCGGATTTCTACATGGGCATAAGCGGTCTTCGAGAGGCTCGGTTTTCTCTTGGGTAGAATCCATGCAAGAAGCACAAACCAATAGCAGCGGAAACTGCATTGGCATCGACTTGGGCACGACCAACTCTGTGGTGGCCCATTTGGACCGACATGGCAATGCGGTGACGATTCCCAACGCCGACGATGAGTTGATGACCCAATCGATCGTTCTCCTCAACGCCGCAGGTCAGGTCGTGGTCGGTCGCGAGGCGAAGCGGTCTCTCATCCTTGAGTCCGGCCGGGTCGCCGACCGTGTCAAACGCGATATGGGCGACCGTTTCTACCGCCGCAAGCTGAACGGCAAGCATGTCTCTCCGGCGAAAATCAGTGCCTTTATCCTGAAGAAGCTCAAGCAGGACGCGGAAGCGCGGATCGGTCCCGTCGCCGGGGCGGTCATCACCGTGCCAGCGTACTTTGACGAGACACGCCGACAAGCCACCGCCGCGGCAGGGGAAATGGCCGGACTGAACGTTGTGGACATTCTGAACGAGCCCACCGCCGCTGCCATTGCCTATGCCTATCGCCACTTCGTCAGCGAGGGAAAGACTATCAAGGAATTCGCGGGGGCCGGTGCCGACGGTCAGCGCGCCATGCACGTGGTAGTCTACGATCTGGGAGGGGGAACCTTCGACGTCACGGTGATGAGGATTCTCGGGTATGAGCTGACGGTGTTGGCCATCGACGGGGACTTCGGATTGGGCGGATGCGACTGGGACCTGCGCATCGCCAATTACCTGGCGGATCGGTATAGGGAGACTCATGGTGAAGATCCACTTGCCGATCCGCAGACCTATCAGACGCTGCTGCTTCTGGCCGATGAGGTGAAAAGGGACCTTTCTCGTCTTCCCCAGACCCGCGTGGTGGTTACGCATGGCGGTAAGGAAGTCAGAGTCGAGTTGACGCGGGAGCGGTTCGAAGAGATGACCGCTGACCTGCTGCTCCAGGCGGAAGCTCGGCTGGTCAGCCTGATGGAGGAGGTACGCAGCAAGCACGGGCTGACCTGGGAGAACATTGATGACGTCATCGCGGTGGGCGGGTCCACGCGCATGCCGCAGATCATCCGGTCAATCGAGAAGGTGACCGGCAAGCAGCCCAATTGCTCCCTGCCACCGAGCGAGGCCATCGCCCACGGGGCGGCGATCCATGCCGCCACCTGCATCGTCAACGGGAAACCCTTTTGGAGTAGCGCTCCTGCGGCGTCCGAGCCGGACGGGGGCGAGTCGGTGGCAGTGTCGTCGGCTAAGACCCCGGCCGTGGAGGTGACGTCGGACACCGAGGCCGAGGAGGTGGTGGTCCGAATCGACGGAGGGGGGACAGAGGACGACATGCCTGAAGCAGCCGACGTCTACGCGTTCGACCGGGATCAGGAAGGCACGAGCCCGTTTGAGGAGGGGGTGGCCGAGCGGCTCCGAAAGATTCGGAAACAGGATGTCAACGCCCATAGCCTTGGTGTGCGGGCTGTGACGCACAGCGGCAAGAAACGCAATTCCATCATCATCCCTCGAAACACGCCGCTACCAGTCACGCGGACCAAACAATACGGCACGAAGAGGACCGGGCAAATCAGAGTTCATGTCCGGATCTTGCAGGGCGAATCGCAGCGTGCCAGCGCCTGCGTAGAAGTCGGTGACTGTCGTATTGAGAATCTTCCTTCCGGATTGCCCAAGGGCTCACCGGTTGAGGTGACTTTTGCATATGACGACAGCGGGCTGCTACAGGTGCGTGCCGTTGAGCCGGCCTCGGGCCGGGAGGCATCGACCACCATCCGCCGTACCACGGGACTCGACCAGGAGTCGGTCCGCCGGGCGGCCTTGAAGATTAAACGTATTTCGGTCTTGTAGACCGTGCTTATTGGGTGCCTGTGATGATGTAGGTGTGTGTTACCGCTATGAGCCGAGAAGATCTCTACACGCGTTGGCTTGACATTCCAGAGGGGAAGCGCCCGCCCGATCACTATACCTTGCTCGGTCTGCCGCGTCTCTGTAGAGATGAAGATACCATCAACAAGGCTGTCCAGACGCAACTGAAGCGACTGGATCCCTACCAGATCCACAGCGACCGCGAGATGCGCGAAGCCTGCGTTCAGATGCGAAATGAGATCGCGCAGGCCGGCGTTGTGCTGTTGGACCCGAAGCGTCGCCGCTCGTACGAACGGCAGTTCTTTGGCGACGGCACGGTGCCCCCGGAACTTGAGGAGTCGGATGCCCAGGGCATGCCAGATGACGCCGATGAGACAGCAGACCCCTGGGGTGACACATGTACCGAAATCGCAGGAGCGCACGACTGGATCGAAGTGGAGCTGCAGCGGTCTGAGCGTATGCTGGGCGGACTCTCGAACGCCGAGGGTCTGACGCCGCATGAACAGCCCGAAGCTGTGGCGGGTCGCGGTCGCGACGCAGCCCGATCATCCCGACTGACGCCTATCGCCATAGCTGTTATCTTGATGGCGATTTCAGCGTTTTCCTTCCATCGCGCGACATGGCCCCCCGCGAGTTCGCAGCACGCTGACGAGGCGCCCGAGCCTCCGGTAGGACCGTCACGTGATCCGCCGGGCGGGCCGGAACGACCCATCGGGGAGACGATGTCCGCACGGTGCGAAGTGGCGGTTCGGGAACCTGACTCTGAGCGCGGACGCCAGGCACGGCGAAGCCTGGCGAGTCTTTCGGATACCGACCTGTTGCGCCAGTTTTGGACCGTCGTGTTCGACGAGCGATACAGCTCGTTGAGCCCGGTTTTGCTGATGGCCCTCCAGGCAAAATGCGAGCATCTAAGAGCCAACGCCAGCGCGGCTGCCAGGCAGGCATTTCGCACGAGCGATGTCGAGGCCCTGATGCGGGGATTTCGCCGCCTACTGCCGCCCCGGGACAGAGGACCGGTCCGGAAGCTGCTGCTGGATATGCTCAGGACCAAGTGTGCGGGGCTGAGTCGCGACAGGGCCATTGCGCTCGTGACGAATGAGTTCGCTGGGGTCTCGGAGCAAGAGCAGGCCGATTTGCTGAAAGCGTTGTTGACCGAGCGCGGCGCGATATACCTCAGCAGCGGCGGTCTGAGGCGCTTCAGCAGCGTGGAGCCCGGCAGTTTCGTTCTTGCATGTCTGCGATCGGAGAGGGCCGCGCCGGAGTTCAAGGCGGCTGTGCCCGGTATTCTGGCGGAGCTGTGGGCGGAGCTCGACGGATACCTGGCGGGCTCGTATCGCCAACCGCTGGCGGCTTATGCCCTCGGGATTCTCGACGTGACGGCCACGTTGGAGTTCGCGGCGACATGGCCGGCGGATGTGGACGTCGACCAGATAACTGATCTGGTGTTCGAATCACTCGGGAGTGATGATAAGGTCGTGCAAGCGGCGGCTGAGGCCGCCTGCGAAGCGCTGTCGGGACATCTGACCGGAGAACGCCTCGCCGGGTGGATCAGGAGACTGCGCGAGGTCGAAAACGCCAGGTGCCGTGAGATCTCCCGGGTGGCCCTGGCCGGGGCAGATGGCCGATATCTCAAGGATCTTATCCCTTCGTTCCTCGGCTCTGAGGAGGCCGATGACCGTGAGATGGCCCGGGAATCGTTGTTCCGGACGGATCCGAACCACCTGGGTGACGTGATTCCTCTCTTTCTGAACTCCGAGGAACCGGCGGACCACGCAGCCGCGCGGAGGGCGCTGTCCCACGTCGAGACGCTGCCCCATTCGGTGCGGGTGATTGCCGCCTTTTTGGGCTCGCCGGATCCAAACGACCAACAGATCGGCATGTAGCGACTCGAGGGATTGGCGCGGGCTGCTCGACGCGATGTCCTGCGCGAAGTGTTCACCGCATCTGGCAACGGCAACGAGTTGCGAAAACGAATCTACAATGCCGCGACCGGCTCGTTGGTCACGGACGTGGCCATAGCCATCCTCGAAGACCTGCCATCTTCCTCCGAAGAGGAACGCACATTCAAAACCAGGGTCTTTTTCGAGGTGGTCGATGCCTCGACAGGGGACGACGCGGCCCGATCCGGGGCGGAACGGTGTATCAGGACATGGCCGATCCAGGACGCCGCTTCACTGCTGATTCTGCTGAAGGACGGTGGTCTTCATGACCGCCTGGTGAAGGCCATCGTGCGCCGAATGGACCGGGACAAAACGGGCGAGCACTGTCCTCGCCTCCGCCTGTTTCAAGCGCTGCCGACAATGCCCGACGACGTGCTGACAGTGGTCCTGCCCTATATCGACACAGGCGGAGAACAGGAGATGGTCAGTCAGGGGGTTTCCGGACTGGCCGACGGTGAGGGTGGTCTCGGCAAACCAGGAGAGCGGACAGAGTTCAGAGTATTGGTCCGGAGTTTGAAGGACATCATTGTGAGGTCCAGTCGCGCCGATACTGCGCGGAGCAGGGCTGTTCGTGTCCTGTCACATTGTAACCGGACGCGGGAGGACAACGAGGCTCAGAGGAAGCTTAATGAGGCTCTGGAACACGAGATGGGTAGGCCGGAGGATCGCCGGAACGAGCTTTTGCTGGCGGAATTGGAGAAACACTACCTCGACTGGCGAAAGCAACAGCCGGACAATCCGTATCCGCGGCGGAGCCGGAGCGGGTCCCCTCGCATCCGGCAGCCGAGAGGTCGGTAATTGTGGGAGCCCGGGATGAGACTATCTGCTTCAGTTGAGTTGGTGCTGCAACTGGCCGGGTATGAAGCGGCGGCGAGTCAATTCGCCGAGATCGAGCCGGAACACCTCCTGGCGGCATTGCTGAAGTTCTCCGAACTGTCTTCCGAAGACCTGCTCAAGCTGGTCTCGGGTTCCGCCGCTGGCAGAGAATTGACCTCGGAAACCGATGCGGTGCGAAGAGTGCTGGCCGAGCGGTCGATTAACAGCACCTTCGTTCGCAACTCCGTGCGCGCGGGGGTGGGGACCGGGGGAGTGCGTTATCAGGGCGGGCGCCTCCATCGTTCGGCCGCAACCAAGCAGGTCTTTGAGACGGCCGCAAAGCTCGCCGCCCAGGCTAGTAGCGACGTCTTCTGCGCTAAGTATCTCCTGGACGCTCTCCTGCGGTCGCCGACGAGCGTGATGAGAGAGGTGCTGGGGCATGCTGTCGGTGCCGTTGGGGCCTCGACGGCAACCCCCTTGCTGGACCAACACGGCAAGGGCCTGGCCCTGGCCGATGCGAATGCCACTCTTGTGGTGGATTCGTCCCACATCGCGGCGTGCCGGGCCGTGGCCCGCGCGCTCTCCGGGTCTCGAAAAGCACCGGTCCTGTTGATTAGTGAAGACGACCGTGCCGTGCAGATCATTCTGAAGAATCTGGCTCGAACCGACGAGGGCCATGCCGACGAGTGGAAGAACACACGTATGGTTGACCTGACCGATTTGCGGTCGGACGATCGCGACGTCCTGGCTCTGACGGATCCGTTGCTTGCCGAGGCGGCCGGTATCGACCGTATCGTGCTGCTCCTGCCGCCGATCGATGTGACCGTCCGGCTCAGCCACGGCGCCTCGTGGGCGAACCATCTCAGGGCGGTGTTGCAAGATCGGAGCGTACGGTGTGTCGTGCGCGTCTCGCCGCACGCCTATGATGAATGGGTCAGAAAAGATATGGTATGGAAGGAGTTGGCGGAGGCGATCTGGGTCCACCGTCAGGACAGCAAGGATATTCCCCTAGAACTCTGATAGGAAGCATCGCCACTACTATGTTTACCGAGAAAGCACAGCGTGTCATCGATCTGGCCAAGGGATGTGCCTCCGTGAGTGGGGCAAGTGCGCTGGATCTTCCTGCTCTGGTGGCCGCCGTCGGCATCGACGTCGAGAGTAGCGTCTTGTTGGCCGGCTGTCTCGGTCTGACCACGGAGCAGTTGCGTGCGCGGTCGCCCGTGCCGGCCAAGGTGGAAGTCCCCGTGGACAAGCAGCCCTTGGCGCAGGCCGTTCGCACGGTGTTGCGAACCGCCAGGGAGTTTGCGGAAGAGGTGCCGGACCGGCAGCATCCCGGGTTGATCGACGTTCGCCACCTGGTGGGCGCGCTGGCCATTACACGGGATGCCTGCATCCTGCTGGATGCGGCGGCGCTTTCGCGGGACGCGGCGCTGGCGCGGTTGGCGGAGTGGTACGAAACGGTGAGCCGCACTTCCGGGCTCGATCATCTGACCGAACGATTGAGGAACCTGCGTTCCGAGCTGATGCGACGGGTGTTTGGACAGGAACACGCTATCCACGCCTTTGTCGAAGGTCTGTTTAACGCCGAGGTCGTCGCGGCCGCCGATGTGGCCCGGAAGACGCCGGAGGCCGTCTTCGTTTTTGCGGGTCCACCCGGCGTCGGCAAAACATTTCTGGCCGGACTTGGCGCCGCCCACCTCGATCGCCCGTTCAAGCGGTTTGACATGAGCGGCTATTCGGACCATCAGCAGCACACGTCCTTAGTCGGCTGGGCCAGAAGCTACATGGGCGCGCGCCCCGGGATACTCACGGAGTTCGTCGAGAAAAACCAGAATGCGATTCTACTCTTCGATGAGATTGAGAAATGCCATCTCAATACGATCCAGCTGTTCCTCCAGATCCTCGATGCCGGTGTGCTGGAGGATAAATTTCTCGAACGCAATATTCCCTTCCGCGATACGGTCCTCATTTTCACAACCAACGCCGGCCGGGCCTTGTACGATCAACCGAATAGAAGTGGGGTCCACGGGGCTAACGCTACCTTTCAGCGGAAGACGATCCTAGATGCCCTCCGTGGCGAGAAAGACCCCCGCACGGGACGAGAGTGCTTCCCCACGGCCATTTGTTCGCGCCTGGCCACCGGCTATCCCGTGCTGTTCAACCATCTGCACGTCAACGAGTTGGTGAAAGTCGCGCGGGCTGAGCTGCGGCGGGTTTCGAGCCTGCTGGAACAGCAGCATTACAAACGGACTGCCTTTCACGAGCTGTTGCCCATGTGTCTGGTGCTGCGGGAGGGCGCCAGCGCGGATGCTCGCACCGTGCGCGCCCAGGTGGAGGCCTTTGTCAAGACCGAGCTTTTCAAGTTTTGCCGACTGTTCAGGGCCGATCGCCTGGAGGAGGCCTTCGAGCACGCCGACAGCATTCATCTGGTGATCGATAAAGACGCGCACACCACGACCTCTGAAGCGCGAGCCTTTCTGGAGTTGCGAAGTCGCCCCCGCATTCTGTTGGTCGCCCGGCGCGCCTGGGCCAAACTGTATCGGGAGTCCATCAGTGAGGTTGACTGGTGCATTGCTCGCACGGCCGAAGACGCTTTGCAGACGCTGGCGCGGGAAGAAGTGAACATGGTCCTGATCGATCTGTGGATCGGGGGTACGGGCCACAGCGAATCGGCGACCATCCAACACTTCGACCATGCGCCGTTTGCGGCCCGGCGCCTGGCGCAGGGGCAGGAACTCCTGCGCAAGATCCATGCCCGTCTTCCGGACATGCCGGTCTATCTGCTTTCCATCGCCACAGACCAGGCCGGAGAAGGCGCGGCTGGTTCGATCGACGAAGAGCTGTTTATGGCTTGTGTGCGGGCCGGCGGGGCCAGAGGCATGATCTCATGCCGTTTCTCTGACGGTACCGTCCCTGGGTGGCAGCAGCAGCGCGACGACTTTCAGCGTCAACTACTTGACGTGGCGCGCCAGCTCCACCGGGAGAAGCAGGCGGAACGGCTCCAACGCGAACAGAAGATTCTCACTTTCGACACGGCGCCGTGTATAGATCGGGATAACCGGGCCGTTGTCATCCGCCTGCGCAATCTGCGGGTGACCCGGGCTGTGGCAGCCGCCGATGTGGGGGAGGTCCTCGACGATGTCGAGCGGCCCAGCACGTGCTTCGACGACGTGATTGGGGCCGAGACGGCCAAGGAGGAACTGCGCTTCTTCATCGACTATCTAAAGAATCCAAGACGCTTTGCGGCTCTGGGTCTGAAACCGCCCAAGGGTGTTCTGCTCCACGGCCCGCCCGGCACCGGCAAGACCATGCTGGCCCGGACGATGGCGGGCGAGTCGAACGTTGCCTTCGTTCCAGCCGCGGCCGGTAGCTTTGTGGACATCTGGCAGGGCAGCGGGGCCAGAAGTGTGCGGCAACTGTTCGAGCGGGCCCGACGCTATGCGCCGGCCATCGTCTTTATCGATGAAATCGACGCGATCGGCGGCGTTCGCACCGGATCGGTCGGAGGGGCGCGAGGAGAGGAACAGGCGCTGAATCAGTTGCTGACGGAGATGGATGGGTTCGCCAGTCCTGCCGTGGACCGCCCCATGTTTGTGCTTGCGGCCACCAACTTCAGAATCGACACCGACGATCGTGACCGACCGGAGAGATCGGCCCGCACTTTAGACCCGGCGCTGGTCCGGCGCTTTTCGAGACGGATCCTCGTCGGGCTTCCGGATACGGCGGCCAGGCGCCTCTATTTGGCGCGGAGAATGTCTGAGGGCTCCGGGTACGATATCTCCGAATCCCATGCGGATCTCTTCGCCGAGAAATCCGTCGGCATGACGATTGCCGATCTGGAAATGGTGATCGAGGCGGCGGCGCGAAAGGCCGTCATGCACGACACAAGGATCACGGGCGCGCTGCTCATCGAAGCTCTCGACAACATTCGGGAGGGGGAGGCTGCCCCATGGGATCCGGCATTGCTGGAGGGTACCGCCTACCACGAGGCCGGACATGCCGTTATGTATTTGCTCTCCGGATGGTTGCCGGCGGAGGTGTCAATCGTTGCTCGGGCCGACCACGGGGGCGGCATGCGGCGCTCGGAACGGGAGATGAAGAAGGAAAACCGCACTCGCGATGAGGTGTTGGCAGAGAAGATACGTCCCCTTCTCGGTGGCCGGGCTGGAGAGGTCGCGAGGTTTGGCCCGGAGGTCGGTTTGTCAACCGGGGTCGAGGCCGACTTCGAAGAGGCGAGCGACTGGGCCCGCCGTATGGTCTGTGCCTGGGGCATGGATGGCGACTTCGGCCCGTTGGCGGTGCCGGACATTTTTAGATACCGAGAGGCCAAGACGGGACCCATCTACGAGAGAATCAACGAGGCGGCCGGAAAGATCCTGAAAGAGCAGATGACCCGGACGCAGGAGATGCTTGAAGCCAATCGGCAATACCTTGACGCCGTCGCCCAGGCGCTGCTGAAGAAAAACACACTTTATCGCAGTGATTTGGAGCACATGCTTCCGCGGGCGCGAGAAGGTGGCACCGCGGCAAAGCCCCAGCCCCTTGAGTAGGGCGATCTCGTTCCTTCTATCCCGTCCTGCATCAAATGACTGTGTGAACGACACACACTTCGAGGCGACCGCCGGGGGGAACGTTCGAATACAACCGCGCTACGCTGAACCGATATGTGTTCTAAAACATTTTTTTGAAAAGACTTAGAGGCAGTATGCCGGCGTGACTTCAGTTTCTTCGCAGCACTGGCACATCGTTTGCTTATTCCTCTTTTAGCCCCGCCGCCTCGGGCCTGTGCCTGGAATTGTGCACTGGCTCGTGGTGGCAGCAACGCCCGGGCGTGGCAACTCTACCGGGGCCAGCAGGTAACGAATTCAAGAGTGTTCATTGCTATCGGAACGCGCGCCACCGGTCTGCCCTCAATGGGGCCGACCCCAGTTGATGAAAGGGAGAATGAAATGACGAAGAAACGCACACCGCAGGAATTAACAGCCGAACCATCGTGGTATGACAATGTGTCCGCCCGGGTGGCTGGTATGCTGGCGCTGTTCGAAATGGGGAAGGGCCCTGCTTGTAGGCTATGGGTGGCTGTTGCGTTGATCGCGACCCTGTCCTTTGGCTCGCGGGTCGCAGCACAGGACGCACCGACAGAAGCGGTGGCCCCCAGTGTTGACGCCGTCCTCAAAAGCGTCCGTGACTCCGGCGCAGGCGGGACCGTTGGCGCTCGATCCTGGCAGTCGCGACCCCGCATCTCGAAGACGAAGGAGGGCCACCTGCGCACGCTGGAAGCGCGGCCCGCGGAGCATTTCTCCGTTTCCTCGGTCGTTCCCGGCGACGCCCCGGCAACGGCCAGGAACTTTCTCGTCGAGCACAAGGCGGCGTTTGGCATCGCCGACAGACGCTTTGACCTCGTCGCCAAGAGGACGAGAAAGAGCCAACAACGCCGCAACGTTCGCTTCGAACAAACCTACGAGGACATTCCGGTGTTTGCGGCGGACATAGTCGTACAACTCAACGACGCCGGCGGTGTCGAGTTTGTATCGAGTGACATCATGACGGACCCCAAAGCTCCCGCTGATGACGAGTTCCTACATCTTCCGCTGATCACTGGAGCGGAGGCCGAACTGATCGCCGTCGACGTGATGGCACGGGAAAACCCTGGTCTGGCATTCGAGGCCGACCCCAGCACCTTGATGGTCTATCAGCCCTCCATCGTGGGCAACATCGGACTGACGCGTTTGGTGTGGCACACGCAGGTGACCAGCGTGCCGGTACCGGTCGCGATCAAAGTAGTGCTCGTTGATGCACACACCGGAGAAATTGCCTTATCTTACCCGCTCGTCGTCAATGCCTTGTACCGGGATATCTATGATATGCGGGGTAGGGATGATTTCGATTCGAGTTCTTTGGTTCGCTCGGAAGGGCAGCCGCCATGTGGCATCCGCGATGCCGACCTGGTTTATACCTATGTGGGTGAGATTCACGATTTCTATGATGACGTACACGGACGGGACGGCATCGACGACGAGGGAATGGTCGTGAAGGCTTACGTACGGTACTCTGAGACTGGTGAGTGCCCTTACTTTGATGCGTACTGGTCTCACCAAGGTTACATGGTCTTTGGCGAAGGCTGCGTCGTTCAGGATATCGTCGCCCACGAGCTCACGCACGGCGTGACCCAGCACGAATCCCAGCTCATCTATTTGAATGAGTCCGGCGCCATAAACGAGTCATTCTCCGACATGTGGGGGGAATGGATCGATCAGAGGTACAGCAGCGTGCGCGACAACGATTCTTCTGCGGTGAAGTGGCTGATAGGCGAGGATCTGCTCCGCATGTGGCAGTTCGGGGACGGACGACAAGCGATGCGTGACATGAAAGATCCTGCGCAAGAGCCTTACTGTGATCCCGATCGAAAGGGAAGTCCGTATTGGCAGACTTTGTCAGGAGGAGCCGATCCCGACCGGGACAATGACTACGGCGGGGTACACCGCAATTGCGGCGTCAACAATAAACTTTGCTATCTGCTGACGGAGGGCGATTACTTCAACGGTCACTGGGTCAATGGCATGGGCATCCAAAAGGTTGCCCAGCTGTACTACGAGGCGCAAACCAACCTGCTCACGCGGGCCGCGGACTACCGTGACTTGTACTTCGCTTTAAGACGTGCCGCCGACAACCTCTGGTGGAGCCCGTCGGAGAAGCAGAATCTCGAAGAAGCCTGTCGAGCCGTCGAGATTGCCGTGCCGTACTACGATGCCTCGGCCGCCGACCTGCCGAAGCCGATCTACGACAGACAGACGACTCGTTCGATGCTGAGCGTCGGACGCACGGGCACTATCACCGATCTCGACGTAAAGCTTGACATTGAGCACACCTATGCCGCCGATCTGGATGTGTACCTGTCGGCCCCGGACGGAACGCGCGTCAAGTTGTTCACGGACGTTGGTGGTTCGGGTCGCGATCTCTGCGGCGTGATACTGGACGACGAGGCACTGCTGTCGATCACCGCCGGATCTGCCCCGTTCAACGGGCCCTATCGTCCTGAAGGACGCCTCAGCGATTTCGATGGGTGTGATATCCGAGGAACCTGGACGCTGGAAGTCAAAGATGATGCGCTTGGTGACACGGGAACACTACGATCATGGTCCTTGTTCACTGTGACCTCGGGGTAAGCCGGGCCATTTGGTAGGCATTCGGGGCTGGACCATGCGTGAAAGTCGCAGACGTACTTGGGGGAGGTGACTCGGTGTTTGCTTCGCTTGGTAGCAGGGTGGATCGACCCCGTCACTTCGGTCGAAAGCCACGTCTGCGTTTCGACAAGCACTTCGACATGCATTGGGCTGAAATCCGCGTTTTGGGGGCCAAGAAGGCGGTTTCGGACTGACTCTGGATCAGTTAGTCGAGGTTCGAATCCTCGTTCCCCAGGTCCCTAGGGCGGTTTTTGCAGCCAAAATGAGGGCGGCTGTCCGTATGCGTCCGTATGCGTGCCATATCAGTCCA
>Ga0272443_10002877_pt1 | contig 21188 bp, 20 predicted proteins | sample SSMAcet12_FD_193581 | JGI IMG/M metagenome (GOLD analysis project Ga0272443, IMG submission 193581) | Marine sediment archaeal communities from Little Sippewissett salt marsh, Falmouth, MA, United States - SSM-Acet-12 | ecosystem: Environmental > Aquatic > Marine > Wetlands > Sediment ... | reverse complement strand
TACGGATGTAAATGGAACAGTAATAGAGAGTCTGAGTTATAGTGTTTTTGACGAAGGCACACACACAATCCAATACGACTGCAGCAAACTTCCCAACGGAGTTTATTTTCTTACGCTTACAGGCAAATCCTTCAAGAAAACATATCAGTTAGTGAAGGAGGGATAAGAAGATGAAAAATATTATTATATTAATAGCTATCTTCATAGCTACGGTAAATCTCTATGCCCAAAATATTATTGATCCTCCAACTCTTGAGGATATTGACTAAACTGATACCACAGCGTTTTTTAAAAAGGGATAAATATTCTCACAGCATTAGTCATTAATTCGTCTATCCGAGCAATACATTTGCTTAAAAACGATTAGTTTTATAAAAAACATTGAGTGTTTGACCTCATGCAGAGCGTGTTTGACCTCGTGCAGAGCAGATTTGAGCAATTATAAAAAAAACCTTCCAAAGCACTCTATCACTTCAGAAGGTTGTTAAAAATGTTGATTACCAAAGCCACTAACTCAACTTCAATATCTCTTTTACTTTATCTAATAATTTTTCTCGGTCTATTGGTTTCTCGAAGTATGCCAATGGTGGCTCTACCTGCTTGCGTGAAGAAATAAATTTCTTGAATTCCATAGTAACGCCAGTAATTATTATCACTGGAATATTGCTAATTTCCGGGTCTTCCTGTGCTTTGCGGAAAAACTTCACACCCGTTTCCTCAGGCATAGAGATGTCGAGTGTTACTATGTCCGGTTTCTCTGATTTCATTTTTGCCATACCCTGTTTGCCGTTCTCTGCTGTAACAGTATCGAAGCCGTTATCTTCGAGAAATGTTTTTAGATAAGTTACAACATCTGGTTCATCATCAATGATGAGCACCTTTTTTCCAATTTTGTCTGCCATTTCAATTACTCCTGATTATAATATTCAATTATTTCTTATTCAATGCTTCCAAAGCCCTTTTCAAAGCATCGGGATCTGCGTCTCTTAAGCTACTTGTTAATTTGTTGCGTAGCATGTCTGGATCCACTTCTTCATCTACTTCAAATCCTTTAGGCACGTCAATATTAAGTAATTTGCATACTGTAGCAACATATTTCTTAGGATTCACTGGTTTTTCGAGATAAACACCAGGTCCCTGCATTGTCATTGTATCGAAATCTACTTTCCCAAGTTCGTCGCGAGCATGTCCCGTAACTATAAGCACAGGAATACTTTTCAAGTCCTTATCCTTTTGTAATTCAAAGTAGAACTTAGAGCCAGAGTGCTTCGGCATAACGAGATCAAGCGAAATCATGTCTGGTTTGCTTTTCTTTACTTTTTCTAAAGCATCGCTACCATCAACGGCAGTCCTGACGTTAAACCCAGCATCTTCGAGTGCCGCAACAAGATAATTGCGCACGTCATCTTCATCATCAACGACGAGTACTGTTTTGTTCAATTTGTTTTCCATAATTAACCCCCTTGTTAACAAATAATCTATGTTTTCCTTGTGTCTTCTAATATCATTTTCAGTCTCTCCCTTGGGAATGTAATTCTGAAGGTTGATCCTTTTCCGACAATAGTCTCAACGTCAATTTTACCACCATGCTCCTGCACTATCTTCCGGGTGGTTAGCAGCCCAAGTCCAGTTCCTTTACCGCCTTTAGTAGTGAAAAACGTAGTAAAGACTTTCTCGCGAACCTCATCATCCATACCGTTACCATTATCCTCTACTTCAATAATAATAGTATTATTATCAGCAATTGTCCTAACAATCACCTTGCCATCATCATCCATTCTAAGCACAGCAGCGTCAATTCCATTTGAGATTAGATTTGTAAGGCATGCCTCAAGTCCCTTCGGATCAAGTGGTGCTTCTTTCATCTTTGGATCTGTCTCAGCAACTAACTCTACGTTTTGTTTTTTTGCAGCATCTTTATAAAATTCTACAATGCTTTCCACCTGAGTATTTGGATTTAATATCTTCATCTCTGGCAATCGCCCTTTTGAGAAGCTAAGAAAATCTTTTACCAAAGTAGTTATCTTTCCAAAATTCCTCTGCAAGACAGTCCAACCACTAAGTAATCTCTCCACATTATTATTCCGAAGACCGGTATCCACCATATACATACCGCCTTCGAGTCCCATCAAAAGATTCTTAATAGTATGAGCAAGCCCTGCCACGGTTTGCCCAACGGCACCAAGTCGCTCGGCATCGAGTTTTTCTCGCTCTAATTTTTTAATATGTGTAAGGTCTTCTATGAAAGCTACCTTGCCTATGTTCTTTTTCTTGCTATTTAGATTATATCCATGAAATCTTACGGGTATTTCTCTACCCTTAGAGGTTTTCACAATAGTTTCTGGATATGAAATTGCTTCAATATCCTTAATGCTTTTATCAAAGAAATCATCAGGAAGCATATCTTTAATAGTATTCACTCCCGGCTTCTTTCTCGAATGCCAATCGAAAAGCTCTCTTGCAGCTGGGTTGAATATCTGGGTCTTCCCATCTCGATTAATTCCGATAATAGCATCGGCGGAGTTTCGTATTAGTGTAGATTGGAAATCATGGCTTTGCTTCAACTGCTCTTCGAGTTTTGTAACTTCTGTTATGTCGGTTGCAATTTCAATTATGTGAGATACTCCGTCGCCTGTCCTTGAGAGAGGGGTAGTATTAATCACATAATGTGTTTCATCGCCATCTTTTGAAACTCCTGTTTGAGTAGCCATGTGATCCTTACCGTCTTTGAAAGTCATTGCTGCCGGACAATGTTTGCATTGTTTCTTTTTCTTCTTATAAACCTCGAAGCAATGTTTGCCAGCCATATCGCCAAATGTCTGCCTGAATTTTTCGTTTGCCCTTATTATTTTGAAATCTTTATCAATAATAGTTACGTAATTTGGAACTCTTTCGAATAAGATATTATACTCTCTCTGGTAGCGGGTAGTATCGGTTATATCCGAGGACATTTCAATAATATACCTAACCTTACCAGATTCGTCCCGGACAGGAGCAAGATGAACCACATAATGGCAGCGCCTTCCATTTCTATCTATTCCCGATTCATCTGAAACACGAACTACGCCATTATTAAAAACATCCATTACTTTGCAATCAGCACAGGGAAATTCCTGCTTCTTGTATGCCTGGAAGCACTTCCTTTTCCGCCACTCTCCAAAATAATCATGGAAATTGCTATTTGCAGTTAGTATATTATATTCCCTGTCAATAACTGCAACGTTAAATGGAACAAGCTCGAAGAACTCATTTTTTACTAAACTATTTACATCCTCTGCCATTATCTTATCTCTTTATTATGAACACTAAAGATAATATAGTAAAAAATCTATAAAAACAACAATTATTCTAAAAAAACATGGAATATTTCAAAACACCCCATTTATACCACTCTCCCGACATACTTCGGGATCTAAAGATTAAAAGGAGGGGAAAACTACTTTTCTTACTCCCCCTCTTCCCAAGAGGTTTTACTTCCTACTCCCCCTCTTCCCAAGAGGTTTTACTTCTTACTCCCCCTCTTCCCAAGAGGGGGCAGGGGGGTGTTTCCCATTAAATATATCCTTATCCCACCTACATCATATCAAAATCAATAAACGGCTCTTTGATATCAACCATAGCATTCACTATCAGTTCTACCAAGCCACCGTAATGAATACCTGATTTTTCTTTTGCTCCATAGAAATCGAATAAATCTCTCATCTGTCCTTTGCAATTTGAGCAGGGAGCGCATACATATTTCGGTTGATTAGCTGTTGGGTCTTCATCCTTGAATGCCATTAGTACTTGTTCGAATTTCTTCCTGCCGCTGATATGCATTCTCCAATCCACGAAGTTATTGCTATTCATAATAGCAAAACCACTACCACCACCGCAGCAATAATTTCTTACGCCATGTGGTGCCATCTCTCTAAACTGTGGGGCAAGATAGCGAAGTATTCTCCTTTGTGGCTCAACTATACCCATAGCTCTGGTCAGATTACATGGATCATGCAATGTAACAGGAAAATCATTCTTCGATGGATCAAATTTTATCTTGCCACTGAAAACGATCTCCTCAAGTATTGTCATTGCACTTTCGCGTGGAATACCACCAGCCATGATCCTGTCAGCTATAACGCCGAGAGCTTTACTCTCGTGTCCGCATTCACCCATAATGAATTTCTTTACTCCGAGCTTCTTAGCAATCTCGAAATGCTGAACTGCTATACGTGCGAGCTGCACATCATCATAGAATAATCCATAATTCACACCATCATAGCCGACCATATCGCTGGACATTGTCCAACTCAATCCGGCTGCTTCGAATATCACAGCGAAAGCACCAGGATTCTCAGGCCATGCAAGTATCTCGCCTGCATTATGAAGCAAGAGAATATCAGCCCCCACTTTATCCCAGGGTGTCTTTATCTCCATACCAGTTCTATCTGTCATATCCTCATCAATGAACTCAATGTTATCTTTTACCACCAAAGAGTTCATACCCGTACTTGAGCCGACAACCATCTGCTGAACAGTACCTTTTTCGTGTAATTCCTTAGGGGCTATCCCCATTTCCATGCTAAATAATTTTCTTAACTCGTGAGTAACTAATCCATTATCCACGCCTATTGGACAGGTTTGAGCGCATCGGCGGCAAAGTGTGCATCTATAGGATAACTCATATAACCTTGAGATTAAAGTCCAATTCACCTCAATATCGCCATGTTGGAATTTCTTGCCAATGGATGTCCCCTTGGCAACATATTTATAATAAAGTTTCCTAAGTATTTCTGCCCGATAAGTAGGGCGATATATCTCCTTATGTCCGCTCGATTCATAGACAGGACAATCGTCATTGCAGGTCTGGCAGCGGGCGCAATGCTCCATAGAAAGAACCAATGGCTGCCAAAATCCCCAATTATTATTCTTAGAAAATAGTTTCTTGATGCCAGAAATAAATTTATCTACCAGCTCCTGCTCTTCCTCCTTAGATTGTGGCTTGGGTAGTCCAGCGGCGACAACACCATCGAGAGAACCATCATATTTATCTTTGGCTTGCTCTGTCAAACGCTTGAAGCCAGGCAAATTTTCTACCTTATCGTAAGGTGCTGGCAATGGCGGCAAATCCTCCAAATTTATCTGTACCATCTGGTCGGATGCTTTACTTATATCTTTTACTTTGATTCTATCACTCATTTCTTTTCCTCCTTTTTATCTGAAAATGGTGCCCATGTTGCAAGGTCTAACCAACTCTTCGTGCCATCAGCACCAATATGAGAGGCACTCCAAGTAACGGGCTGTGCTAACTGTTCAGCAAGTCTTTTCTCTATTGCACTACCTGGAGCCACCTGAGAATCATCCCACCTAATCTTATGATAAGTAAAGTACTTGGTGAAAAAGTGTGTCATGTGGGTAAATGGTAGATAAAATGCAAAGAAAAGACCTATATATATATGTACGTAAGCTATTGTTGGGAAATCTGCCATCGCTGAAAAAGTAATCATACCAATAAAGAACGACAAGATATTCTCAACCAAATTAGGATCGAGAGCCACCCACATCAAACCTGTGAAGTAAAAAGCTCCGATTAAAATTATATTAAAATAATGGCTCATTGTGCTATACTTAGCCAAGCCATCATCTACTATTCTTAAAAATAGCATCCGAGCGGCACCGATAGTACCAATAACCGTAGCCATCCACGAAATAACATAAGTAGCCCAATAAAGCCACAAGCCAATACCTGCTTGGTCGGCACCTATCTGAGAGCCAGTAAAGCTCAAAATAGCAGCAAAAATAAACAGAGCTATATTAATAAAAATCAAATAAAGCCCCAGATGGAATGGATACGAACCAGTCCACAAACTGCGATTATACTCCCAGATACCTTTCAAAAAGAATATCTCTGGTAGCATAACTTTTAATTCACCGATCATATTCGATTTATGCTCTTTAGTCCAAAAGTCAACTTCTTCCATTTTCGAGCCACCATACTTAGCCCTTGCACCTGTTTCATGGGGAATTGGATATAACTCCCACCGTAAATGCACTGGGGCAGAGCCAATCCTTATCATGCGAAGAATTACCAGCACGACGAAAACAGCAAGCGTCAAATAACTTAGAATGTGTAAAACAGACATAGTAGATCCCTGTTAGTGATTATATATTAATAAATTATAATTATCAAAAATATTGAAAACAGATTAAATAAAATTAATAATTCTTTATATAAAAAAAATATAGTGGGATATTACCCTATATTTTATAAAAACTAATTTAAGGATTTCTCTTGTAAAACCTTAAATAAATCTTTTTATTATCCTATTATATTAGAAAGATTCAGCCGGGAAATCCGGCTAAATCTTTCATAAAATACTGCTCTTAATAATGCAATCTCTTAGACGCAACCTGTTGGTTTTGCCAAGCCAGCTACTTTACAAGCACCCTTTGCAGGACCTGATGGGAAGAGTTCATAGATTCTCTTCAGAGGATAGCCAGTTTCTTTGCAGAGTTTGCGAATCATTGGTGCTATTCCATATTGCTTGAAATAATCACGCAAATAATGGATTAATTTCCAATGATCTTCGGTCAATTCTTCTACATCTTCTGTTGTGGCTAAAGCTCTAGCAACATCTTCGTTCCATTCTTCTGGATTTTCCATGAAGCCGTCTTCATCAACGTCAATGCTTACGCTTTCATATTCGAATTTAGGCATTATTACACCCCTTCTTTAATAGTTAATAATAAAATAAGCAATTATATATTTATAATTACGGATAAACAACTTTTCTTTGTTCGTCGCGTTTTGCAAGTTCTCCATTCAAAGGATTTTTCATTTCTATATATCCGCATGGACATGCTTCTGCACATTTGAAGCAACCTTTGCAGAGATCCAACTTGAATGTATACTCCTCAAACTTACGAACTGGTTTGTGAATTGCCTGATCCTGGCAAATACTCCAGCATGTACCACAATCGAAGCATGAACCACAACTAAAGCAACGTTTAGTCTCGTCAATAAGTTCATCACGAGTAAATGTAGAAGATATCTCAATATCAAGCTTCTTCACTCTTTCTTCTGCTGGCAATTCAACATTCTCATGTCTTTCATGTGGTTTATAGTATTCATAATCAATCAGGTCTTTTCCGGCTACTGGAATATTTGGATCTGGTGGGTATTCCTTGCCACGGAAATTGCAATCTATTGTCTCTGCTGCAATTCTGCCATGGAACAAAGCATCAACGACCAAACCAAGATTTACGTTATCGCCTCCGGCATAAGTTTTATCCATTGGTGTAGCAAATCTATCATTTACCTTCAGCCAATCTCTTCCTTCGCGTAAATGTTCCAAATCATCAAAATCTGGTTCCTGACTGATAGCAGGAATAACGCAAGTTGTTTCGATTTCCAATGTCTCGCCTTCAATTGGCACTGGACGGCGTCTGCCCGAGGAATCTGGCTCGCCAAGTTCCATTTGCTGGCAAATCATCTTCACAACTTTACCATCCTCAACCACAAGTTCCATAGGAGCTACGAGATAATGAATCTTAATGCCTTCTTCTTCTGCACCATCTATTTCTGGCTCGATGGCAGGCATTTCTTTACGAGTTCTGCGATAAACTATTGTTACTTCAGAAGCTCCAAGCCGCTTTGCAATTCGTGCAGCGTCAATAGCAGTATCACCACCACCTACAACAAGCACTTTATCTCCGACTTCTACGTTCTGACCAGAATTTATTAGATTCAAGAAATGAGTACCAGCAAATACGTTTGGTGAATCTTCATTAGCCAAACCAAGGCGTCTGCCTTTATGAGCTCCCAAGGATACGAATATAGCATCGTAGTCTTCCTGGAGTTTAGCATAAGGAATATCTGTACCAATTCTGGTATTTGTTTTTAACTCTATACCAATATCTAAGACCCGTTGAATCTCTTTATCTAATAAATCTTGTGGTAATCTATAATCTGGAATACCATAGCGAAGCATACCACCAGCTTTGTCGAATGCTTCAAAGATTGTTACATTCTTATAGCCACGTCTTGCCAGTTGGAAGGCGCATGATATACCAGCAGGACCACCACCGATTACAGCAATTTTCTCATCAAAAGTATCTTCTGTCAATTTACCGATTGGAAGACTATTTTCAATGGCATAATCTCCAATAAATCTTTCTACGTTATTAATTGCCAGAGAACCTTCTTTATATTGCCTATTACATTCGCTTTCGCATGGGTGCGGGCAAACTCTGCCGATTGTGGCAGGTATTGGGTTTTTCTCGATGAATAAATTATAAGCCATCTCGAAGGATTCCTCATAAGTTCTCCCCGCATCTTCTGTTTGGGCTATTGTGGTCAATATAGTTCTGACCTTTGTATGATTAGGGCAACCGATAGAGCAGGGTGCGCGTTTTAGCTGGTGAATAGGTCTCAGTGGAGACGTCTCACGCGACGAGCTACCGCTACTTGCCGATCTTGATCCCAGTTTTCTTTTTGCTTTCTTTTTTGCAACTAAAGCCACTTTATATTTCTCCTCTCAGAAAGCTCGGTAGCTTTCATATTGAATGAAATTAAACATCCGTCAACTATTTTTAGGGTATGGATTACATTCCACCGTAAGGATACATACCTTTTTTGATCTTTTCCATTTCTTCGAGCAATTTGTCATGTTTTCTCTCATCGGTCAGCAAATACTCAAGCAAATACTTTGCAAAAGGTGATGTCTGCTGTTCGAGAGCTTCTTCAGCCATTGCGATAGTTTTCTTTTCGATTTCATCGTGCTCTTCAACCATTGACCAAAAATCTACTAATTCATCTGGGTTCAATGTGATTGGCTGTTTCTCGAAGTGATCAACGATTAACTGCTGTACTCTGCGGTGCATTACAGAATCCTGGCGGATTATTTCCATGACCAAATGTACCAATGGATTATCAGATTTCTTGATGATCTCAGTTGTGTTTTTTATGGAATCATCTTCTACTGTTTGCCATTTTTTCAAGATCTTAACTAAGTTCTCGATAGCTTCTTTTTGTGTTGGCATAATGCTCTCCTTTTTAAGTAATGAAATATATTAAATTAAAAAATCAAGATCTATTCTTATATTCTTCTGCTCTTTTCATAAGTGCTAAACTCCATGCTTTGCAAGAAAGTGTATGCAAATGCAAATAGCTTGCAAATACATTTTTATAAATTAAACCATCTCTACCGTCATAACATCCGCTACCTCTATTTAAACTAAAGCAGCTCTCCAATCTATCGCTCTTGCTAATTATTCCTGAATAATGGAACTCATGCCCTCGGATTACATCACCTACGTTAAAATAAGGGTTAGGTTTATCAACCATAACTTCCATATATCCATGTCCCTGTGGTTTCTTGTTCATTTTTACCTTTATTGGCAAAATTCCAGAAAGTTCGTAATCCTTGTCATTTATCTCCATACTTTCAGCGAGATACATCAGTCCACCACATTCTGCATATACAGGGAAACCAGATTCAACAGCTTTTTTAAGCGATGTCATCAGGTCTTTATTCATTGTCAAAGATTCTATATTCGTTTCCGGAAAACCACCTCCGATATATAAAGCATGAATATCAGGAAGCGATCTTTCGTCAATTGACGATACTTTCACTAATTCAGCACCGTTTGCTTCCAAATGTTCCAGATTCTCTGGATAATAGAACGAAAATGCCCTATCCGAGAAATATCCAATTCTCACTTCTTTCCTTGGACATTTATTGAATAGGTCTGTGTTTTTGCACTCTAAATCCTTGGCATCATTTGAAATTTCAATAATTTTATCAATATCAACATATTTCTTTACTAACTCAGCTGCATTATCTATCGCATCTAATGCTGTCTCATGCTCCTCAGGGGTAACAAGTCCCAAGTGCCGCGATGGGAATAATTCTTTCCCTCGTATCATTGGTATAGCACCAACAATTGGTATGCCGGTTGTAGATTCAACAGCATCCCTTATAAGCTCTTCATGCCTTTTGCCAGCTACTTTATTGATAATAACACCAGCCAGATTTAATTCCAGGTCAAGCATTTTGCATCCAAGCACTATTGCGGCAATCGTTCTCGTTACTTTTGTAACATTTATTACCAGCACTACCGGAGTACCAGTAATTTTTGCAAGCTCAGCAGTAGAATGCGTACCAGCGGCATCAAAGCCATCGTATAATCCTCTGTTTCCCTCGATAACGGAAATATCCGAATTCGAGCAACCCATAAGCAAAGAACTAATAATAATATCTTGATCCATCAGATATGTATCAAGATTTCTGCAAATACTACCAGAAGAAAGCCGAAGCCATGCAGGGTCTATGTAGTCGGGACCTTTCTTGAAAGCCGCAACTCTTTTACCACTATTTTTCAGAACAGCAGCTAATCCACATGAAACTAATGTCTTACCGGAATCTCCGGACATTCCTGCTATTATTACTCTTGGTATATTCTTCATATCAAAATATACTTCTCCCTCGCTTTTCGACGAGGGAGAAATATAAAAACTAAATTAATCGTTAGCAGCACCTTCTCTGTGGGGAACTTCAATAAAGCTACCACCAAAGTAGGTATAAACCAATTTGCCTTCTTCGATCAATTCCTTGATCGCTAACTTGCCTTGCTTTCTTTTATCATAGGCATCTCCCCATAATTCATTGCAAGCTTTGTGCAAATCTCCTGCTTTCCATTTCTTCTGACCGACCGTGTCATTGATAAACTTAAACATTTGGTCTTTTACTTGTTGCACTGATATTTCGTCAGCCATTTTAACCTCCTATTTGTAAAAATACTTACAGTTGCCTTAATAAATTATAAACGAACAACTGCTCGTAGGATTTTATCTTGTCAAATGTACTGAGCGTTTGAATGTCAAGCCGGCATGCTTGAAGTCATCAATATGCTCTTTAGCAAACTCAATACCTGTCTTGTCAAAGAATTTCTTCCAGCCAATTCTTTCAATCCATTCGCCGATACGCTCATGTTTTCTTGCCTCAGCAGCCCAAACATCAACTATATTCTTAATAGCGTCGGTTACTTCGGGCCATCTTGGTGGATTGTTTGGAATAAATGGAATAGCAAGTTTGGAGAACATTGGCTCGTGTCTTGCATTAGAAACCTTACCACCAACCCATATTGATACACCGTCATTTAGTGGATCGTTCAATGGCATAGCTGGGCAAACTGTATAACAGTTGGCACAGAACATACAGAGATCTTCTTCCACTTCCACACTTTGCTTGCCATCTACGTTTGTTGGACGAATAGCAGCAGTTGGACATGAAGCAATCAAGTTAGGTACTTCACACTGTTTTGGTAGAGCATTGTGATCAATTCTTGGTGGTCTTCTATGCACACCAAGTATAGCAATATCCGAGCAGTGAACGGCGCCGCACATATTAAGGCAGCATGCCAAAGCTAAGCGAATCTTAGCAGGAAGATCTGTGTTTTTAAAGTGATCAATTAGAACATCCATTGTGGCTTTAACCAAACCAGATGCGTCTGTTGCTGCTGAGTGGCAGTGCACCCAGCCCTGAGTATGGACCATACTGGAAATTGCATTACCAATACCACCAACTGGATGGCCAATTGCTTCAAGATCTGCAATCAATGGATCAACATTTTCTTCTTTGTCAAGTAGAAATTCTACGTTATGACGTGACGTAAATCTAAGATGTCCACCGCAATATTTCTCTGCTAAATCTGCGAACATTCTGATTTTCTTTGTACTAATCAATCTTGGAGAGCCAGCTCTTACTGTATAGAGTTTTGCTCCAGTTTCGGAAACATGCACCAAGACACCAGGTTTTGGTATTTCGTGGTATTTCCATTTACCATAATTTTCTTTGATAATGGGAGGCAAAAATCTGTCGAAATGCGGCGGCCCTATATCAGTAATTCTTTTAGGTTTGTCTTCTGCCATTTTAATTTCCCTTTTTAATATATTTAATAATTATTTATTTCTAATTAGATAAAGACTATTCTTCGTCTCCATCGCCTTCTTCGAAATATTCTTCATAGAAGACATAAGGATTCTCTCTTGGATGAGCTACCATTTCAACGCGTGGTTCCATACCAACTTCTTCGAGGAAGTCGCCCATACCTACCCTTAGCATAAACTCACCGATACGTTCGCGGTTCTTACCTTCTTCGCACCAGAGATCCCACATTTCGTCAATCATATCCCAGAAATTAACTTTTTCTCCACTTGGTTGCTCGAATTCCATATCATCGAAATTACCATCTTCAATTTTAATAAATGGTATCATAACTGAAGAAAGCATAGCACCTTCAACGATAGGAGCTTTCGCACCCATTAACACACAAGCACCACGATCATCGCCTGGAGACAAAGCTTTTGGCATAACGTTAATGCAGTGCATACAGTGGCGGCAGCTGTCATTATCTATGGTTAGTTCTTTTCCGTCCCAATCAATACATTTACCAGGGCAATTCAGTACTACTTCTTGTACTATATTCATGCCGTTAGCAGCACAATTTCTTACTTCTTCCTGATTGATCTTGATATCATCGCGCCATGTACCGATAATTGATATATCAGAACGTGCAACTGATGCAACACAATCATTCGGGCAGCCAGACATTTTAAATTTCATCTTGTATGGAAATGCTGGTCTGTGAAGTTCATCTTGGAATTTGTTTGTAATATGATGTGTGAGGCCCATTGTGTCGTAGCAAGCCCATTCGCAGCGTGATTTACCACAGCAGCAGCTTGGTGTACGAACATCTGATCCTGATCCACCAAGGTCAAATCCCAATTCTGCCAATTCTTGGAATGTTGGCTCGAGGTCTTCTGTTCTTGTACCAAGAAGAACAATATCGCCAGTCGAACCGTGCATATTGGTCAAACCGGAACCGTGTTTATCCCATATATCACAAATTTTCTTTAATGCGTCGGAGGTATAGTACCAGCCGGCTGGTTGATTAATACGCATTGTGTGGAAATGCGAAATATTTGGATATTTTTCTGGTAGATCGGTATATCTTCCGATTACACCACCACCATAACCCATTACACCTACGATACCACCATGTTTCCAGTGACCTAACTTTTCATGATAGGACTGTTCCAACAAACCCAAAAGGTCATTGGACATGGCATTGTTTTCTGCAGCCAGTTTGATTTCTGTTACAAAACTTGGCCATCCACCCTTTTCTAACTCGTTGAGCATCGGGGTTTCATACTTTTTCATTTCTGCCATTATAGCTCCTTGATATTATTTATTATTAAATGAAGCTGTTATTATTTGAACAACCAAAATATTATTTATTAAATTTAATTTGCTGTAAACACTTCAGGTTTATTTTCTCTGCCATGCATCTTCAGATAAATCAAACCCGTAAAGCGATAAATCATGTGTGCGAATTTCGACCACGGCATATATGCCAAGAGGAAGAAAACTAACACAAGATGTATAAAGTAAACTGTATTAGCCATTGCCACAATAGTACCATCTCCATGCGGCTGTGGCATACGTACAAAAACATTCAAAATACCAGTAAGGGCTACACCGAATATTACCCAAAGGAAAAGCCAATCATTATAAGTACTCTTGCCATCGCGTTCCTCGGTCTGTATTCTCTTGATAAATAGCATTATCAAGCCAATAACCATAAATAATCCCGATACCATACCCAGAATCTTTACTGGATGAAACAATCCCATTGGATATGGAAGGTGTAGTAATTCAATATCTACCCATCCCCACTCATAAAACTCTCCAAGTACTACTATTCCCGTAGCAATCATAGTTCCTATGAAACCATAAAAAGTATAAATATGCGCCCAATGTCTATTGGAATTTGTTGGGCATTTCTCAAACTTTTTATGGCGAAGGAAATCTGTCAGAACGGCTATAACTGCTGGAATGAATTTCATTTGCACAGGACCTATATATGACTTATCCATTGATCTCCAGTAATTTCTTAGACCGACGTATGCAAGCCAGAATATAAAGAAATTAAAAGGAATAAAAAACGCTTCAATAACTAATTTATTTACGAATTGAGTGTATTGAATTATGCCATATTCAATCAGAAAATCCTCTTCGTTACTTATCCTACTGCCACCATGCGAGACATAATAATCAAAGCTCATAATTCCATCTTTTTTCCCAAAGTGATGAAGCTCTTCTTTGTTATTAAATGTAGCACCATCCTCTAAAAATTGCTCAACTGTTAGCTTTCCTTGCTTCACATGAGTAAAATTCATATCAAAGCCATGGTAAATACCGTTTGTAACGAGCATTAGCATCACAATAACTGCAATAGATGCGACGAACAATGCTGGTAAATTCTTTGGATTTGAAAGTGCCTTGCCCATAAATGCTGGATAAGAGAAAGCTCTGTAAACATAGGATCGAACAGCCGACATCAAATCTGCTGGTCTGGCTCCTCTCGGACATTGCTGGCTACAATCCATACAACCATGGCAAAGCCAGATATCCGGATCGCTTAGCAAATCTTCCTTTTGTCCCCATGCAGCTTTGATCATCTCTTTACGTGGAAAAGCATATTCTTTAGGAGAAAGCTCACATGCAACGGAACAAGTGGCGCACTGGTAGCATTTCTTCATAGTGTCGCCGCCATGCTGCTTTAGATATTTTATAAACTCAATATCTGTTCCGACTTTTTTTCTATCGCTCAAGATTCTTCCCTCTTGAAATTTTTTAATACTTGTTTACTATCTATCTTATAATTAATCAACCTTCTAAGCAGGTTTATTATATCTATCGCTCAGCTTCAAAGTCTTTTCGCCAAACAGAGCGAAACGGAGCCAATCAAATCCAAATTTCAATAGCTCAGCGTCGTCCTCACGCATTCTTTCTACTCGTTCCTTCTTAATCTCAAAACGCTTAAGAAATGTGCTATCAAACACAAAGCTCTTGAATTTGTCTATATCATAGCATACCATAAAAAACATTTCCAACTTTACTGGCTGAATTCCTTTACCCTTAGTAAAGAAATCATGCAGGGATATTTCTTTAAACAATTCACCCATTTCGTTAAATTCTTCTGCTTTTTGATCTTTGATCCACTGATCCACAGTCCATTCGCCCTTTTCTTCGAAGCCATGACACACATCCTCGCGAAGCAAGAAATAAAACTCCTCGTCCGAAGCTTCTTTATCCTGTATTTCTTTAGGTGAAGCCACTCCGACAGGGAACATACGGCAGGACCATGGTCTATCCTCATATACAGTACATCCATTCTCATCAACAAATGGGCAGTTCAATGTCTTCTCGTTCATCTGAAGCATCACCACAGGATGCTTTAGGTTCTCTTCAATTGGCAGTATAGTATATTTTTCAATAAACTGACCTGATGTAATACCGAGACGGTTCTTTAATCTGATTACATCATAAGGTGTTAAAAAAATATTAACGTCATTGCAACACTTATTAAAACATAACACACCAGGATGGCAGCCAAATTGAAATTTATCATGCCTACCCATACGCGGGTAATCATTGATAATTGATTCTTTGAATTTATGTAATGATTTTTTATCCATTTTAATACTATTTACTCATTATCTACAAATTTTTGAACTATTAAATCTTTATAATCGCTTGGCTTGGTAACGGGGAGAGGTCCCTCGTAACCAGTTTGTGGATTAACAAAAAAGCGGTAGGAATGCTTTACTTGATAATTCTTTTGCATGTGATCCCATCCTCTTGCATAATATGGACAGTTATCGTCCATACACGCCATTACGAATTCCACATCCCAATCCGAATCCTGAGGCAACATAACTTTAACAAGCTCTTTGCCGCAATGCTTACAGTTTTTTCTTATTTCTGACATTTCTTTCTTTCTTTAACTTAATTTTTCTTGAAAATCTTTTAAATTCAATCAATCACTCTGTATGCGTTGCGGAGTAAAAACACTAAACTAAGCAGTATCTGTAACACACCTGAATTTAACATTTTCCTCCGAAATAAATTCAGCACCCGGGCATACTGCCCGGGTAACTGAAATAACAGATAATCTTAGAATACTTTGAGAATGTCTTTTGTGAAGACGTCCCATTTGTTTTCTTTCTTATCATAAGTCAAGTTGACAAATTTCTCCCAGTTGTCATTGTCAATGTTCGGAGTGTCTGCGCGGAAGTAATATCCAGGCCAACGTGTCTCTTCGCGGAAGAGAATTGTACGGACGTGGGCTTCTGCTTGGTACATTCTGTGAACATTTTCCCATACTCTCATCAACTCATGCAAATCCTCTGCAGCCAATTTGGCTGAATCTTCGTTGAGGAAGTTCAAAAGATGTAAAGCTTTTTCGAGCATTGCTTTGTTTGTCTTGAACTGAGCTGATACACCACCGGCGTATTCATCCATAATCTTCTGTAATCTAAACATAAACATTTTTGGACGAATATAATTCGGGTTGATATTTGAATCAGTTGTTTCTTTCGAGAATTGTTCGAATATATCCAATGGTTCGAGAATTCTCTTCTTCATTGCTTCGATCTCAGCTTCATCATATTTAAGAGTTGGGTTTTCTTTTACGATGTACTCAACAGCTCCTTTACCAGCGATTCTACCTTCGGCATGTGAACCAGAGGAGAATTTATGGCTTGATGCACCGGATGCATCGCCAGCGGCAAAGAGACCTTTAACTGTACACATTTGTGGATAACCCCAGAAATATTCGTCTGGAGCAAGGTCTTTTGGACCTGATACCCATGCACCGGAGGCGCCAGAGTGAGAACCGATAAAGTATGGTTCTGCGGCTGCGATCTCTGATGGCTCTTGTTCTGGGAAGATGTCTGTAGATGCCCAAAGTAATGCTTGAGAGATTGTCATATCGAGGAAATCTTCCCATGCTTCTGCTTCGAGTTCTTTCATTTTCTTCTTATAACCCTTTGGATCATCTTTGTATTCTTCGGCGATCTTCTGGATAGCTTCTTCTGTCTTCATGTAGATTGGGCCTAAGCCGTCCATTACATCAAGCATACCGAGCCAGTTACGCAAGTTTGCTGGCATTGGTTTTACTTTACCATAAGGTAGCCATTTTTCTAATTCTTCTCTTCTTTCGACCATATATTCACCACCGGTTGCACTGATAGCTCTTGCTTTGAAGAGTAAGAACCATGCACCTACTGGACCATAAGCATCTTTGAAACGTACTGGAATGAAGCGTACTTCCTGGCATGTCATTTCTGCGCCAGCCATAATTGTGAAGTATGCAGATGAACCAGAGTTCCAAGGTGGATACCAAGCGCGGCCTAAGCCCTCGCCTGAGGAACGTGGTTTGAATACGTGAACAGCACCACCAGCACCAATATAAACTGCTTTGGCTTTGAATACATAGAATTTATTCTCGCGGACACTAAATCCGAGAGCGCCAGATACTCTATCGCCGTCCATCAATGGATCAACGATAAATACTCTTTCGATAATATTATCCATACCGAGTGCATTCTTTGCTGCTTCGGCTACGATAACTTTGTATGATTCACCGTTGATCATTAGCTGCCAGCGGCCTTCATGCACGAAGTTTCCTTCTTCATCTTTCCAAATTGGAAGTCCCCATTTTTCAAAGAGGTGAACTGAAGAGTCAACGTGGCGTGCAATGTTTGCTACTAAATCTTCGCGGGTTACACCCATAAGATCATTGCGTACGTAGTCAACGTAATCTTTTACTGTGTTGTTGCCTGAATTAAGGTCAACATATTGGTTGATAGCAGAAAGGCCCATAGCAACGGCACCACTTCTGTCAACAGAAGCTTTATCAACCATGGTAACTTTCACATTATGTTTTTTTGCCCAGTAAGCAGCTTCGACTGCTACACCGCATGCGGACATACCGCCACCGATAATTAGAAGATCTGTTGAGACTTCTACGGTTTCAAAATTAGCCATTTTATAACTCCTTAAATATTTTTATATTCTTAAAAAATTTTTTTACGGATTTTGTGGATTCAAATCTTCTGGATCGCAACGTACGCATTCAGTCTTCGAGAAAACTTTTGTCAGACGCAGTGAACCTGGCTCTGATAAAAGGACAGGACTCGAAAGGTCATCTGTACCGGTTTCAAATCCGCCATCTGGTACTGCCGAACCTTCGGGTGTTGTACGAATAGGGAATTTAAAGCGTTTTAGTGTACCATTGCGGAATTTGATTGTCCACATAATGGAATCCGAACTTCTCATAGGTGTTACCTGACCGCCGAGTGGAACGAAGTCGGCATATCCACGTACTTCGATTGCTTGGGTTGGGCAAATCTTAACGCAGTTATAGCATTCCCAGCACATTTCGGGCTCATTATTATAAGCCTTCATTAGATCCCTATTTAAAACCATAAGGTCATTGGGGCAAATATACTGGCAAGCAGTCTTATCAAGAGCTTTGCACCCATCGCATTTTTCTACGATAACAAAACTAGGCATTTCATGTCTCCTAAGTATTTTATAAAAAAATTGAATTAATTTAATTTGTATTAAACAAAACTTATTATCATTATGATATATTATGATCCTGTGGCGCCTCTGTGGAGCTTAACTTCCACTTTATCGCCTTCTTTCAAACCTGAGTAATATCCTCTAAGTATTTCGAGCACTTCCGGACGGCTGAATTCTGTTGGTATATCTTTACCTTCTGATAATGATTTACGCAACATTGTACCGCTGAGAAGTAATCTGTCTTCTTTTGAATGGGGGCAAGTCTTCATGGAAGCCATACCACCGCACTTGTAGCACCAGAAAGTCCAGTCAATTTTGAGTGGTTGGCATAACAAAGCGCCATCCCATAGCTCATCAAAAATATCTTGGGCTTCGAATGGTCCGTAATAGTTGCCTACTCCAGCGTGGTCGCGGCCAATAATCATGTGTGTACAGCCAAAGTTCTGGCGGAACAATGCGTGTAACAATGCTTCCCTTGGTCCTGCATAACGCATATCCAGAGGATAACCACCTGTAAGAACGGAATCTTTTACAAAGTAATATTCGGTTAATGTGTTGATGCAATCTACGCGAACATCAGCAGGTATATCACCTGGTTTCAGCTTGCCAATTAGCTGGTGGATGTATAATCCATCAGATACTTCCAAAGCAATCTTTGCTAAGAACTCATGGCTGCGGTGCATTGGATTACGCAACTGAAGTGCTGCTATAGTCTTCCAACCCTTATCAGCAAAAATGGCTCTTGATTCTCTTGGTCTTTGATAGATACCTTCGAACTCTGTAGGAAATGTACCTTCAGATAATACCTTTACCGGACCTGCTATGTTTACAGCAGCTTGATCCATTACCATTTTAACGCCTGGATGCTCAATGTCAGTTGTTTTATAAACATGCTGGCATTCAAACTCTTTGTCAATTTCGTAGATCTCTCCTACCTTCATTGTAGCCATAATCTCGTCGAACTCATCGGAATAGAGAGCTACTTCGTCGCCAATATTCAGTTTATCAGCATTTTCTTTGCTTGTAGAAAATGTAACGGGAATGGGCCAGAAGAGTCCATTCATCGAAGGCATTTTCATTTCTGCACATACTGATTTCCAGTCTTCTTTACCCATGAAGCCGGTAAGAGGTGTGAATCCACCGATACCAAGCATTATCAGGTCGCCAGTTTCGCGGCTTGATAGGTTCAGTCTGGGTAATGTTGCAGCTTTTTTCTTCTCTGCTGCCAATTCGTCGCCGGTCAAAAGAAGCTCAACCAGCTCTTCGCTCCCATGTGGGGGAATTAATTTTGTAGCCATTACGTCTCCTTATTTTATAAAATCTGTAACACTTTACAGTCTATTTTGAAAGTTGCTAATATATAGAGATTAATTTAAAAATCAACTTTTACCGATATTCTGTATTCGCAATGTGTTGCTTTGTAAATATAGAATTTTTATTCGTATTAGCTAAAATATTAATTAATATTCATGTTTTAGATATGACTGATTATTTTATTAATCTTCAATGACAATTTTTCTATAATTTTATCGCTTTCTCATCTGCTATTATCATTATTTATTAGTTATAAAAGCATAAGAATGATACCTACTATTGCTGGAAGTAATAAGAATAATTCTTCATTCCCTTATATCATACAAAGATATTGGAGCAACTTCATTATTATCTAATACAATTGAATTACATCGCTTAATTACTAATCTTATTGCCTATTAGCCAAAGAGAATTCATTATAAACATATTCCTGAATGGCCACATGATTCAGATCGTGGCTATTCAAAATTTTTCTCTTCAATAGCACTTGATTATAAGTAGATGAAGTGATTAACCAAAGATATTATGGACTTTAGCCAAATCATCTGTAATTCTGAAAAAGCACTTGGAAATTCAAGAATGACTAACATGTTTCCAATCCTCCCTCATGTAAAAAAATTCTAATAGATATCAAAAAATTGGTTTAATATTTATTGTTTCTTTATATTTACTGTTTATGAAAATTACGAATTTGAGATAAACTATATGAAAAAATATTCAATATTGATAGCTCTACTGATGTTTGCGATATCATCTTATTCTAATTGTTGGGATTATGAAGACGATATTGATTCATGGTATTCATACTGGGGTGTGGGCTATTCCTTTACTTTTTATCCAACTTCTATCCAGCAAAGCGTAGATGAGCTAAATAATTCCGAAAACGTGAATCATTTGCCCTTATGTGTTGATCTCTTTGGTATCTATCTGACTTTACCGAGCAGCAATACTACTATGGCTGGGGTGATATTCAATTTGATAAATGACCGCTATAACAACGGGAATTATGGAGGACAGTCTATTCAATACAACCATTATCTAATATCAGCGAGTACTCAGCATTATTTTGATATCATCGGCAGGGGGTATTTTCTGAGAGCTGATCTCGGAATGGCATTTATGACAGCGAATAATCCTTTTTATTCCAGGCAATCTGCTGGCAGCGAAACTGGTTGGGGATTTCTTGCTGGTGCAGGTTATGCCGTACCGATTGAAGATGGTCCGAGTGTTACACTTAGTATTAACTATACCCACAAGCTGATAAGCAGCGAAGGGTACGGCGGACTTATGATTGGAATTTCAGCATTACTATAAATATTTATAAACAATTTAAGGAGACGACATGATAAAATAACTGGTAAGTAAGCATCGTAATTTAATAAGAGTTGTGATGCAGATAGGTTATAGGTTGAATGATTATTTAGGGCATAACGACCCTGTAAAGGAGACTAATCAAGC
>Ga0272443_10002876_pt1 | contig 21191 bp, 19 predicted proteins | sample SSMAcet12_FD_193581 | JGI IMG/M metagenome (GOLD analysis project Ga0272443, IMG submission 193581) | Marine sediment archaeal communities from Little Sippewissett salt marsh, Falmouth, MA, United States - SSM-Acet-12 | ecosystem: Environmental > Aquatic > Marine > Wetlands > Sediment ... | reverse complement strand
AGGGCTCGATTGTAATACAGTACCAATGGCGAGATTGTCAACGGTATCGCCAGACTCCTGCCTTCCTCTATACACATCCCCCGCAGACGTTCTTGGATCCCGGCTTCGGTGCTCAGATAGTTCGGCAATCCCTGAAAAATCTCCTTTTGCCTACGCATACATTCTACATACTCCAGCTCGCAGAAGAGAACATCCGCACCACTGCTCGGTTGAGCCAGCAGATGGTTGATAATCCCCGGCTGCTGCAGATCCAGTAATTGCAACTGACTGCGTGGCGGTAAAAGCTGCATATCTCCCAGACGTCTAAACAGGTTGAGCAATCTCCCCTGACTACAGGCAATCCGTATGTAAGGGGTAATATCCCTGCGAATCGACACTATCGCACTGCGTCGATCCCTTCTTGTGATAAGACCCGCTTGCTCCAGATGCTGCAACGCCGTTCTCACTGTCGCTCGCGATGCATTAAATTGCGTCGCGATCCGACGTTCTGAAGGCAGTTTTTGCCCCGGCTTAAGTTCCCCCTGTGTGACCTGCTGCGTTAAATTTTCCGCGATCTTTCGATGCAGCGGCACCTGTAATATATTGGAATCTCCTGCTTGATTTTCCTGTGTTTTCCCGTTCATGGCGACCTCCTTCCGGTATTAATACCAGAATTGAGATTTTTTTTCGCTCTGAAATACCTAATTGCGCTCACCCGCACCAATACTTCTTAACGCCAATATCATGAATTGCATAACATAGCCTCTTTTCCTATTTTACCACCAATATGAGTAATAATCAAATGGAACTACCATATAAAACTGAAAAATCTAAGTATTTATTAAATGAATTGGTAAAATCTCGAAAAAAATGGAAGAACTCAAATAGAAAACTATGCACTTTTGAGAAGAAATTGTGCACTTTCGAGAAGAAACTAAGCACTTTTGAGAAGAAATTAACACTTCTTAGATGTTTTTTACTCCTTCCCTGCCACTAAATCCCCGTTTTTACTGCTGTATCCACGTTTTAATCCAATATCCACTCATTTTTCCTTATAAATATACTTAAACGGATACATTTTCCGCGGATTCAGATATATCCCCTTCACATCCTCTCTAAATGCCGCCAGATTCACATAATAGTAAATTGGCAGAAAGGGCATTTGCTCCTGGACGAGCATTTTTTCTGCTTCTGCGAGGATTTCCAGTCGTTTATGTTCATCCAGGCACCGGCCTGCCTGGGCCATCAGCTTATCGTATGGCTCATAGCTAAAGCCTGCGTCGTTTTGCCCGTTCCCGGTAATCATCATATCCAGAAACGTTGTAGGATCACCGTAATCCCCAAACCAGCTGGCCCGGCAGACCATAAAATTATGATTTGTCTTGTCCTCATCAAAGCTTTTAATCTCCTTACCTCTGATAATGACCTCCACTTGCAGCTGGCTCTCCCACATTTGGCTGATAGCCTCGGCCACATCCTCGTGCCCATAGCCCTGATTGTATAGGATTTCAATGGTCGGCAGTCCCTTTCCCTCTGGATATCCCGCAGCCGCCAACAACTGCCGGGCCCGCTTAGGATTATATTCCGGTCCGGGCGGACAGTAATATCCCTTTATAGCCTTAGGCGGTACGAAGTTTAGCGCGACCGGGGTACCCACCTTGCGTACTTTTTCATAGATTGCCTTTTTATCCACCGCCAAATTAAACGCCATCCGCACCCGGGCCAAGTGGAAGGGATTCTTCGAGCCGTCCGGCAGTTTCTTTTCGCAATTGAAATAATAAAAGTATGTCCCAAAGGCCAGGCTGTGGTGGATATCGGTTCTCTCTCCCCTACGCATCTTTTCCACCAGGGCCGGGGCAAAATCCAGTCGGGTCAGATCGTCTATCCAGTCCAGGTCCCCCCTCTCATAGGCCAGAAAGGACGTGCTCGCTTCGGGTATGACCCGGGCCATGAACGTCTCAGACTTAACATTTTCCCGGTCCCAGTAATAAGGGTTCTTATTCAAAAGCATATAGCGCTTAAACTGCCAATCCGCCAGCATAAACGCCCCGTTACTAATCAATCCCGGGTAGCCCTTATGGTGATAATCACATTTGACCCACTGCGGATCAAAAACCCACAAAGTCAAATCAGAGACAGACGGATCTGTTTTACGTAGCAACTCAATTGATTTCTTATGTATGGGCATAAAGGTGGGAAAAGCCGCTAAATCCAGAAAATAAGCCGTCGGCCGCACCAGCTTCACCTCCAAATGTCTCTCATCCAGCGCTTTTATCCCCACCCGGGCGAACTTTTTCTCCATCTGCCCCAGGTGCTCTTCTCGAAAGCGCTTTGCTATGCTGTTCCAGTCGGGATTTTGTTCTTTTGAGCCGGGCAGATTTAGCTGTTTGAAAAATTCCTCATCTTCCCGCTTTATGTCCTTGCCCTGAGCCTTATCGCGCAAGATACCCAACACCCGTACCGCCCGGTTGCGCCAATTCTGATATTCTTTGGCCCCGGCTATATTTTCCGCAATCAAAAAGGAATACACATGGGCTGTGCCCGGCTCGATCGCCCGGCGCCAGCCATACACAAAATCATCCGCCGTAACCGGATCGCCGTTTGACCAGTGAGCCTCGGGGCGAAGTTCAAAAGTATAGGTAATCCCGTCGGCGCTGATTTGGGGAGGAATCCTGGCCGCCCCGTCAATCGGCACGGTTGTTTGGGGATGATAGCTCGCCAAGCCCTCCCACAGGGCCAGGCCGATCAGAATCTCATCACTCCAGGCCATCCGGGCCGGATCGAGTGTCTTGATCGAATCACCGATACTATATTTGAAATCCGCCTCCGGCAGGGCCCGCTCGCGCAGGGACAAATACCCAACGCCCGCCATCGCGGCCAATATCAATAAAACCATAAATAACCGATTGGATGACCTGGCCATACTTATTAGACCTCTCCGCCAAACTATGTGCCGATTACCAACTATTAATGCAGACATCCAAATTGCCGCTTTACAATACAACGCTGATTGTAATATTATATTGAAGCATTGTAAACGGTTTGCAAGGTATGAACTTTGAAACAAATTCATATTATATATAGTATTGCTGTCATATCATTACAAATGTTTGGTAATGCCAATATATGCAGTGCAAAAGGCATTATACCGGACAGGACAAATCAAATTATAATCTATTCGAACCTTACAGAGGCAAAACCTACTTTCTATCTTATTTTCTCTGCCAAACCAATCCCCGCCACTATGGATCGAGCACAACTGCAATCCCTTGTCACGAAGAGAAACCGCAAAGACCTGCTCATTCTCAAAATGCATGGTAAGGAGGCAACAAAACCGGGACGCTTCGACTATTTCTTCGGCACTATACATGATCCAAATCGACCCTGGAATAACGGCGATGATTTTCATTGGCAAGATTGGGAAAATTACTCCGCCGATCTGTGGGATAATATTGCAGTTGCATATGAACCACCACCGAATAAAAAGTTTACAAAAGTCGCTATCAACCATATCGTTATTCGTAGAGGAGGTATGCGGCTTTTTGATTCCAGAGCCAAAAATAGTCATCCTAATAAACATAAAATATTATTTCCTGTCTCTAAAAGGAATTTATGGCCCACCACAGATAAATATCCGCTTCTTTGTCTGGGTAGATTGACGAGAGATTTTAAAAGCCAGTTTTATGAACTGCGCGGTGATATTCTTAAAATGGCGTATGGCGATCTGGGACAAACCGATAAAACCAAGTATGCCAATCGCGGCCATGCCTGGTGTTCGGAATTTGCCTCTTATATATACCGAGCCAATGGGATCGACACCCCGGATCCAAATGCTATGGATGTCCATTGGAAAAATCTACGTGCTTACTTTGAAAAAAACGGCACAGTATATACCCAGCGCGAGGTTTCAGGCTGGTCGAATAATATGAAAAGGAAGCTGATTAAGCCAGGTTCCATCGTATCAATTTTGACTCACGAAGGTAAATCTACACATACAATCATCTTTACCACATGGAGATACAATAAAGGCAAGGCCATCGAATCTTACACAGGTATCTCCGGTTGCAATAAGGGCATGGTCTGGGCGCATCCAAATTTGCCGCTACCACCCTTGAACTGGTCCCAAGGAAAAACAGATACAGAGATTTCAAATTTTGACCAGAAATGCTTCTTCGGGGTTCCTGACGTGGCTAATAAAAACGCAGATCGTACCTGCTACAAGGTTACACACTAAAAAGAAAAGCGTAGATATTATTTGCTGTAAATGGTATATTGAGGACATGATTAGCGAAACAGACAAAACCATAATTGCCGATTTGGCCCGGAAATACGGGGCTTCCCAGATACTTCTTTTCGGCTCAGCTATCTCTAAGGACAATTTCAATGATATTGATTTGGGTGTAAAAGGGATTGATCCGAAATTATTTTTCAGGTTTTATGGTGACTTACTCTTGGCGATTTCCAAACCGGTGGATCTTATTGACTTAGATATGGAAAATCCATTTATTGATCTCGTCAGGCAGGAAGGAGTCCAAATATATGGCTGATTTGCAGGCACGAATCAAGGTCGAAATTTATAATATTTCTCTGGCTTTGGAAGAAATAAACAGCCATAAAGACAAAAAAGATAAAACAAATATAGAACTGGCCGGAATCGCTGCCTTTTTACACAATTTTTACACCGGCATCGAAAACATACTCAAACAGATATTGTTGGAAAAAGAGGTTACTATTGTTAAAAGTGATTTTTGGCACAAAGCCTTATTAGATATTTGCGTAGAAAACCGAATCATCTCAAGTGAACTGAAAAATTCCCTCTCAGATTATTTGGCTTTTCGCCACTTTTTCGTCCATTCTTATGGATTTATGCTCGACGAAAACCGATTGCTATCTTTAGCGAATAACGCTTCCGAGATATTTACTACATTCAAAGAAAATATCAAAAAATATTTCACAGAATAAGTTTTATTATACAAATCTAACCGGTGGTCTTTTGCTATTGCCACAAGTGGTTATAGATAGTATTATTTGCGGCATCGTTTAGTGTAATGCAAGTTAATGGTTCGATACTTTTTGGAGGATTCGTTGTGAATAAAACCGGCAAAGTAACCAGTGTTATCGAAAAATCTTTACTTGCAGGATTGTTATTCGTGCTAATGGGTTGTGTCTCCTGCGAGAATCGGCAGCGAATAGCCAAAATGCCGGTAGATGAGTCGCCCGGTTATGAGATCGCCAGCTATTATTTCCCCAATTACCACCCCGACGACGCCCGAAACATTAAATGGAAAGGTCATGAATGGTCCGAGTGGGAGCTGGTCAAAAATGCCAAGCCACGGTTCCCCGGTCATCATCAACCCAATGTCCCGCTATGGGGTTACACAGACGAGTCTGATCCGAAGGATATGGCCCAGAAGATCGCAGCGGCTGCCGACAATGGTATCGACGCCTTCATCTTCGACTGGTACTGGTATGAGGACGGTTTGTTTCTGGAACAGGGCGTGGAGCAGGGATTTATGAAGGCCCCCAACAACAACCGGCTTAAGTTTTGCCTGATGTGGGCCGATCATGACTGGCAAAACATCCATCCCTATAAGCGCGGAGCTAAACGGGAGATCCTCTACCCCGGCAAGATCAGTCCTCAATCTTTCGATAAGATGTGTGACTATATAATCGAGAAATACTTCAAGCATCCCTCGTATTGGAAAATCGATAACAAACCCTATTTCTCCATATATGACCTTACGACCCTGATGAAAGGTTTCGGTTCGGTACAAGAAACACGTAAGGGCCTGGACAAATTCCGCCAAAAGACCAAGGCGGCCGGGTTTGACGGCCTGCATATAAATTCCGTGGTCTGGGGCCGAGCGGTGCTGCCGGGCGAGAAGGTGCCGACCGATTCTGCCAAGCTCGTCAAAGACCTGGGTTTCGATTCGGTCACTTCTTATGTCTGGGTTCATCATGTCGGGTTGCCTAAATTGCAAACGGATTACACCGAGGTTGAAAAGAAATATTTTGAATACTGGGATAAGGCCCGCAAAATGTTTGACGTACCCTATTACCCCAATGTAACCATGGGTTGGGACCCCAGCCCCCGGACGGTTCAGACAGATGAATACGGCAACTTCGGCTATCCCTTTACCAACACCATCTCCAACAATACCCCCCAGAACTTTGAAGCTGCCCTAAGGGCAACCAAACAAAGGCTGGACAAGTTCGGCGATCCTAAAATCTTCAATATTAATTGCTGGAACGAATGGACCGAGGGCAGCTATCTGGAGCCGGATGTCGTTCATGGAATGAAATATCTCAAAGCAATTAAAGCGGTGTTCGGGCCATCCAAGTGCAAGGCGAAATAGCCCATACAGAACGAAGTCGATATAAGAGGCTCTAACAAAACCATTCTTTCGAAAGACTGGATTCCCGCTCCCCGATCGTGGTCGGGGACAAGCTTCGCGGGAATGACGGGGTTTTGTTAGAGTGCCAAATCAGATATCCAGGATCACCACCGCCTGCCAGCCATCGGGTGTTTGGGCGACCTGAAATTTATGCAGGGTAACCGCCTTGACATCAACGACAAGTTCGTGTTTGTCCGGATCGGCCGCTTCGCCACCAAGTTCGGCGCTAAGTTCATATTGATTATTGCCTTGTTCGATTTTTACTGATTCAACCTTCAATAACAGCGATTCGGCGTCTTTGAAAAAGATCAGTTCCTGGAGAAATTGGAAGAGCAGCATATCAATAGCATCATCTTTGAGATAAATGCGGCGGGTTTGCAAATTGTCGATACTGTCAAGATCGGGAACCATTACCGCCATCGTCGCCTGGGCAGCGGAAATAAACATTTCCTCCGGCGTTTCTCCGGTGGCCTGAAAGGCAACATCGGCTGTAGTCAGGTTGTCGAGATAGGTATAGGGCAAGATATCATCCTTTGACGTTGCCTATGGGTATAAAACGGACGACGGGTTTACTTATACCGGCCTGGGCGGTGGACTCGACGACGGCATCGATATCCTTATATGCGGGGCCGGCTTCCTCAGCCAGGCCGGCGTGGCTGACACAGCGTACATAAATACCTCGTCTTTTCATGTCCTGCTGTAACTTGTCTCCCCGGAACTGTCTTTTTGCCTGGCGGCGACTCATGGTCCGGCCGCTGCCGTGGGCGGTGGTAAAAAAGCTCTGGTCGCCGCTTTCAATCCCCACCAGCAGGTAAGAGCCTGTTTCCATACTACCGCCGATAATAATCGGTTGACCGGTTTTTCGATAAATTGGGGGTAGCTCATCTCGGCCGGGACCAAAGGCACGGGTGGCTCCCTTGCGGTGCACCAGCAGTTCCCGCTGTTTACCCCGGACACTATGCTTTTCGATCACGGCGGTATTATGAGCGACATCATAGACCTGTTCCAGGCCCAGATCATGGGGGTCTTTATGAAAGATGTCGGAAAAGACTTCACGGATACGATGGGCAATCATCTGGCGGTTGGCAAATGCCATATTAATCGCACAGTTCATGGCCCTAAAGTAATCCTGCCCTTCCGGCGACTGAAACGGAGTACAAGCCAGCTCACGATCGGGCATATTGAGACCGTATTTGGGCCCCATCACCTTTAAGAAGGTTTGCAAGTAATCGGTAGCCACCTGATGACCGAAGCCCCGGCTGCCGCAATGAAACATGATGACAACCTGATCAGGCCGATCGATGCCAAATGCTTGGGCCAACTCCTTATCAAAGACATTCTCGGGTCTGACTACTTGTATTTCCAGATAGTGATTACCCGAGCCGAGGGTGCCTATCTGATTGAAACCTCTCTCGATAGCCTTTTGGGTGCACTTTTTGGAATCCGCCGGCTGGATGCAGCCGCTGTGCTCGGTCCTTTCCAGGTCTTCCTGCCAGGCATAGCCATTCTTATGGCACCATTTTGAGCCCTGCTCAACTAGATTACAAAAATCGTCTTTGGAAAGCCGCACTATCCCCTTAGCCCCGACGCCGGCAGGCACCCGCTTATAAAGGGTGTCCACCAGGTGTTCCAACTTTGGTTTCACTTCATCGTAGGTGAGATTGGTGCGTAACAGACGCATGCCGCAATTAATATCGAAACCGATTCCTCCAGGTGAAATTACCCCGTCCCTGGTATCCATGGCCGCAGCGCCGCCGATAGGGAACCCATAACCCCAGTGCCCGTCCGGCATACAAAAGGCATAATCAACAATCCCCGGCAGAAGCGCCACATTGGTAATTTGCTCAATGATACCGTCTTCCATCTGCTCAAAGAGCTTTTCGCCGGCGTAAATACGGGCGGGCACCCGCATCCCCGGCTTATAAGAAGTGGGAATTTCCCAGAGGGCCTGGGAGATTCTTTTAGCGGTTTTTATCTGGACCATTTTCAGTCCCTTTCTCAAAGGAAATCTATATCTGTTTTAACGATTATTATATGCAAAACCCAGCCGTAATGAACATGTTTTCCTGACGATAAGACAGGTTTACCAACTGAAATAATCCGATATAATATAAGTATGATGAATAGCTCTAATGTAGCCCAAAAATGGACTTACCGCCTAATCGGGGTGAGCCTGATACTGTGCTTGACATGCTCCTCAGTCTCGGCGGATATCGTATATCTTAACAACGGCGGCAAACTAGAAGGTACCATTACCGATCAGGGAGACAGATTCCTGGTCGAGCATCGGGGCGGCTCAATGATCGTCAACAAAAGCCAGATCGTACGGGTAGAAGAGAAGCCCCTGGCTGAGAATATTTTTCCCGCCCTGCTGCGGGACGCCAAAGGTAACGCCGACGCCTGCGTCGAGGCGGCTCGATGGGCCTTAAAAAACAACCTGGAAAAAGAGTATGTCCAGGGCCTGCGTTCGGCTCTACTGTACGACAAAAATCATCGCATGGCCCGCAAGCTCTTGAGGGAATACCGCATCTATCACTCCCATCTGCCCTATAATGAAACCGCCGGCAATAACCTGTTATATGATATGGGGACTGGCTTTTCCATTCTCCGGACGGAACACTATCTTATCTGCTATAACTCCACCAATGCTTTTGCCGATCTGACCGGGCAGCGGTTAGAAAAATTATATCAGGAGTTTATGATCTTTTTTGAGGATCGGCGTTTTGAACCGGCACCCCTTACCAAACGAATAGAGGTGGTCTTGTTTGATTCCCCCACTGATTTCAAAAAATTTGCCCTGGAAATTTCTCCGGGCATGGCTATATCGAAGGGTTTTTATCTGAGCAAGAATGATCGAAGTTATTTCTTTGATTCAATTTCTGATGCAAATCCACAGTTCCTCCAGACCAAAAAACAGCTCCGGCTTGAATATCAGAAGATAGATGATTTCCGGACTCAGGTGCTAAATAATTCCGGGAATCTGCAATATGTTTTCCGAGACGACAATGGGCTGGAAAGCCGACTGAATAAACCTCAGGCCCTGCAGAGACTGAAACAACAGGAAGAGCAATTGCGTGACCAGGAGGACAAATTGCTTGATTTCTATCGTAGCCAAAACGTGGGCGTTACCATGCATGAGGGAACCCATCAATTGGCCTATCTCTGCGGGATACACAGTAGATACTTCAACAATCCCAAGTGGATGGTAGAAGGTTTGGCCATGTATTTCGAAAGTATGGGGGAAGCCCGTCATGACCGGCCGGGCCAGATAAACCAACAGCGTCTGAAGCTGTTTTATGATTCAGCTTCGAGGGGACCTGTGATTCCCCTGAAGGAATTGATCCTCAATGACGAGTTGCTTGATCCGGACAGCGGCTGCTCCCGGGCAGCCTATGCCAATTCCTGGGCCCTGTTTTATTATCTGGTGCAGCAAAAACATAAAAAACTGTTCGACTATATCTACGACCTATCACTGCGGATCACTGATAAACCTTACACACCAGAGCAACGGATAGCGGATTTTGAGAAATATTTCGGCAACATCTCCTCTCTGGAGCGTCCCTGGCGGCTATATGTATATGCTTTGCCTAAAGACTTCTGATAAAATCTCTAATATCCCAACCGATTTCAATGTAAGCGGAATATTCCTATTAACATGAGAGCTGCCTGCATTCAGATGAAAATGCAGGCAAAAAAAAAGGCCGTCGTAAGGATATCACGACGACCCTGAGCCAATGGATCCCTGACACCGCCCTTTTTTAGAACACCTGAAGGGTTCTGCCTCCAAGCAGTGCCGGGCCGGAAACATATAATTCAATTTTAGGTCTTAATTTTTTTCTCCAGTATCGAGCAGGAATGCTATTAAAAATATATTATGATAACAATTAATGGATAATAGAAATATGTTCGTCGATACATTCGATCATTTGTTTGATGTCAAAGGGCTTACAGAGATAACCGTCAAAGCCCTGCTGCATAAGGGCCTGGCCTTCACCTTCGGTAAGGGCTGAGGTGATGGCGATTATATGAGTACCCTGCAGTTCGGTGTTTTCGCGGATGATGTGACATATGCGTTTCGGATTGATATCCTCCATCATTATATCCATGAATATAAGGTGAGGATGGAACTGTTCGGCGATTATGCCGGAATCAAAACCACACTCAGCTGTGCGCACATCATAGCGTCCGTCTTTTTCCAAGGCATCAGATATAAGGTAAGTTCGATCCAGATCATTATCCACCAACAGGATACGGGTGGTACCGCTTTCCAGGCCGTTCAGGGGAATGCCGTGGGCACGCATGAAACGAACCAATTGCGAGAGAGGAATGCGGCGGTCTTTACTGCCCGGGATACGATATCCCCGCAGCTGACCCGAATCAAACCATTTAGACACTGTGCGTGGTGCTACATTGCAAATCTTAGCTACCTGCCCGGTCGTTAATACGTCTTTTTTCTTCTCCATTGCACTTTTACATCCAGGCCCAATAGAGCCTCAATTCTCCTCTTTTGAGTTTCCAGCCCTCATTGTTAATGGAACGGAAAATAATTCCGTTCGATGACACTTATAAATTCGGCTTATCCGGCAAGAGAATTAACCAGATAAAGATCATCCGGCGAGAAAAATTTATGGACTATAGGCTCGGCAACCTGTTTCTGCAATCGTTATTACGGCGCTAATTAACATAAAATATCCGATAACAAAAAAACCATCCAATTTAGATGCAACTACGGGCCAAAAAGACTTAAAAATGAACAATCACGTCCTTTTTAATACATCTGGATCCGGAATTCACACTTATAAAAGAGCTCTAAATCACAATGACAAAATTTTTTCTTTATTACAAAATATTCTCTGACGTGGAGTTATGGGCAAGTTATAGGGCGTTGGGTAAGTTGCGGCAGAAATGGTTAGGGGGTAAAATCAGCAAATATGGAAAATAAAAGCAGCGCTAATATCAGCTTCAATCAGTCTCTATAGGTAAGAATATACAATATCCGCTTAGCTCAAAAAAATGCGCATAAATTTACCTTTTAAGACTTTCGACGCTATTAGCTATAGAAAGGTCTAAAGAAAAATTTGTCGTGAATATTTAGCAGCAAAGATTAGCCTTACCGGCACAACCGAGGGCTTTGAGTTTACCTCTGACAACCTCTCGCATGGCATCACGGCCGGGACCAATGTATTTACGGAAGTCAAAAATAAACTCCGGTTGTTTACCCTGGCTGCCCGCCTGCATCCACTCCAGGATGTTCTGGTTGCAGCCGCCCCAGATACTAAGAATGGAACTGGTCAGGGCCAGTCTCAAATCGGTATCAATATTTACCTTACAGACGGCCTTTTTGCCAGCTTCGGCGATGGCCGATTCGGGCACACCCATTGATTGGGGCATCTGATTCCAGCCGGCGCCCACCTGTAATACTTTTTCCAGCATAGCAGGATTCTCGGTATCCATAACGGCATAACGATTGATCAGGGCAACGAGCTCCTGGGGCACGGAACTGGAGCCGTGCATCACCAAGGGGAAACCGGGCAGTTTCTTGGCAATTTGGTCGAATAATGGTAAGGCCAATATGGGAGTGTGTTTGAACTTATAGGCTCCGTGACTGGTGCCACAGGCAACGGCCAAAGAGTCACAGCCGGTTTTTTCCACGAAATCCACCGCCTGCTCGGGATCGGTCAGGTGACTCTGGAAAAGTTCCACGATATCAGCAGGGATACTATCCCGATTTCCGGCCATGTAATCGGCCAGATACTTGGTGAAGGCCTCTTCCAGCTTATGCGGGTCAATCCCCGCGACGTGCTCCTCGACGCCACCAAGCTGGCCCAATTCCGCCTCTACAACAACGCCGTTCTTGTGGGCATGATCGCAAACGCGTTTGGTAATCTCGACGTTCTTTTCATAAGTCTCGTGCGAAGCGTCGATCATAACCGAATTGTACCCCTCATCTATGCACGCCACGGCGGCCTGTTCATCACCATGATCGAGATGGATGGCAATCGGGACCTCAGGATGCTTCTTCACAGCCACATCAATAAGAGCCTTGAGATAGTTCATATCTGCATACTTGCGGGCCCCTTTGGATATTTGCAGAATCAGGGGAGAGTTCTCTTGGTCACACGCCTCTACAACTGCCTGAAGCTGCTCCATATTATTTACATTAAAAGCACCGACGGCAAAACCGCCATCATAAGCCTGCTTAAACATCTTTTCCGTAGTTACTAATGGCATATCAAATTCTCCTGTAAGTTAATATTCCCTTATAAATTCTCGATCAGCACGCTTGCTCCGTCTGGCACAGAGTCTAATTCGTCAAAATCACCCGAGATACTACCTATAATATTCACTGCTGAAGCCGCCCTGATTTCCTGCCCCTGAGAAGCTGGAGTAGGGCCCCAGAATATGCAAAAGGCGTTGCCGCTGGGCCAATATCCCAAAGTCCCAGGTTCCAGGACTTCCTGAGCATCCTGCTCCAAAGGCTTTTGGACCGGAATGGAGAAATATATCTCCTGGCCCCACCTCTGGGCGGCTGCCTCAATCGGCAGAGCCTGTATAACGGCCTGAGCCGTAGGCCCGTCATTCAATTGGGCCTGAACTTTCAGATTGCCGAGAGTAACCTGGATGGCTTGCGGCATGAATATCTCCTGATAATTAACAAGACTTCATTTATATATTTTCCCATTTCCCCTGTCAACAGCCTTTATTGGGCAAGGTTTATTGACGCAGAGCTATTAAACTGCTATTATCAGTTTTTTATTCGCGCAAGGAAAGGAAGTTCTTATATGCGCATCGTGTTTATAGGCAGCGGGGAATTAGGTGTCGAATCCCTAAGATGGCTGAAGGACTCAGTTCACGACGTTATCGAAGTGGTAACCCCGCCGGCACGTCCAGCGGGGCGGGGAAGAAAGCTGCATCCAACATCTATTGCCGAGGAAGCAAAAAGACTGCAACTACCCCTTCAGGAAGCGGAAGATATCAACAATCCTGAATTTATTGAGCATATTCGTAATTTAAGGCCGGAAGTAATATTGGTGATTGCCTTCGGGCAAAAGATCGGGGCGGAACTGTTGAACCTGCCCGGTTGTCGCGTGATAAATCTGCATGGATCGCTACTGCCGAAATACCGGGGGGCGGCACCGATTAATTGGGCCGTTATCAACGGGGAAAAACAAACGGGACTTACCGTAATCGAAATTAATGAAATATGGGACGGGGGAAACATTCTGGGTAAATTGGCTACAGACATAAAACCCGGCGAGAGAACCGGTGAACTTTATAGTCGCCTGACGCTATTGGGTCCTCAACTGATCGAGGAAGTACTGGAAAAGATTTCGCAAGGGACTGACAGGGCCCTGGTCCAGGATGACAGCCAGTCATCACGGGCTCCGAAATTAAAGAAAAGTGACGCCGGTCTAAAATGGAATCAACCGGCCGAGATGATCTGTAATTTCATTCACGGGATGTGGCCCTGGCCGGGGGCTTTCTGTCACCTCCAACAGGAAGGTAAAAAGATAGAGCGAATAACCCTGGCCCAGGCGCAGGTAATTACCCAAGCGGGCCCGGAGAAATCCTTCGGGACAGACACACCGGGTATATTAACTGAGGATATGAATATTATCTGCGGTCAGGGCATTATTTCGCTGTTACAGGTAAAGCCCGAAAACGGTAAGTTGATGGATTTTTCCGCCTTCGTCAACGGCAGACACTTAAAAAGCGGCGTTCAATTTCTGGATGGTTAACAAACGGCAAATCCTTTTGCAAAACGATACGGCCCGGAATATCGCCGTTAATTGTCTGTTTACCTGGTCCGGTAAGGGCAAGTGGATCCAGGAAACCCTGGAGGAAATATTTAGCAGCTCAATGCCTGATGATCGGGATCGTCGTTTGGCCCAGGAACTGGCTCTGGGGACCTGTAGACATCTTATTACCCTGGATTACTTGATTGGCAAATACAGTAAGCGCCATTTTCGGAAAATTGACCCGATCGTGCTGCAGATTCTGCGTGTGGGGTTGTATCAGCTGATATACCTGGAACGAACCCCTGATTTTGCCGCTGTCAACGAAGCAGTCCGGCAGGGACAAATGATTAAAATTCGTGGGGCTGATACTTTCATTAATGGGATTTTACGAACTGTCCAACGTGACATCGAAGCTCTGGGCGTCGATTATAATACTACTCAGCTTCGCTCCATAATTTGGACAGGTAAAAATCTCGGCTGTCGATTCAAGAGGGATATCCTGCCGGATCCTCGCAAAAATCCGGCCAAGTATTACAGCCAGGCCTATTCCCATCCACCCTGGCTGGTGGAACGCTGGCTCAAACAATATGGCGAAGATAACGTTATTGATATCTGTCAAGCCGATAACACCCGTCCACTGCTTACCCTGCGGGTAAATCGCCTGCGTGGCGAGGCTGAAGATTTGTTGATCCGTCTAACCGAGGCCGGATTTCAGGCCCGACAAATAGACAAGGCTATCCAATTATCACAGCCAGCCAATCCGGTGGATCTGCCCGGCTTCCAGGAAGGATTATTTTCTGTGCAGGACTTCACCGCTCAGTCGGTGGCACCGATGTTGGTCCCTGTGCCGGGCCAAAGGATACTCGATCTCTGCGGTGCCCCCGGGGGTAAAACCACCCACCTGGCGGAACTGATGGGCGATGAAGGCATACTGGTCGCCTGCGACATCAATAGTGAAAAGCTAACCCTAATCCAAGAAAACTGTCGCCGTTTGGGCCTCAAGAGTATTCAGACCTGCCTTATAGATGATAAATGGGAAAAGGATCCGGAAAAACTTCCCGAGAATCTCTCGCAATTGATCAAGCAGGACGGTCAATTTGATAGCATTCTAATAGACGCTCCCTGTAGTAATACCGGTGTCTTGGCCCGGCGAGTGGAAGCACGTTATGATCTGAGCCCTTCGGCAATTCAGGACCTGGCCCGCAAGCAACTGGCTCTGCTGCAAAAGGGTGCCGGGCTGACCAGGAAAAATGGCAAGGTGCTATACAGTACTTGCAGTATAGATAAGCGGGAAAATGAGCTGGTAATCCAGGAATTCCTGAAAGCCAACCCAGCCTATCGTCTAATCGAAGAGAGTCTTACACTTCCATGTGCTCAGGGTGCAAAAGCGCAGATTGACAAACCAGATTTGGAAAAACTGGAATATCACGACGGGGGTTATGCAGCGATTCTGAAAAAAACCGAAGAATAGGTCCGAATAATTAAACGCATTTTGCCCAACTAAATTTTTCCAGCCGACCTTACCGATAAATTCTTTGTTGTGTGATTTTTCACGCCCAGCTAATAAGCAGTTTTCGCCGTTATTCGACAAAGGGTTATTGTGGCCTCAATGGAATTATTTATTGTTTTCGTTTCTTTAGTCGCCGCCGCGGCGGGAACGCTGATTCTACTTGCATGTATGGCCGGCAAAAGGGCTCAACTGGTCAGGTCATTCAATATTCAACAGAAAATCCAGGAACACCAGGCCAAAATAGCGCAGAACAGGCAGCAATTTAAAAACAAGGAAAATACCCCTTCTACGACTGTTGCCGAAGTTGGTGCCGGCTAGGCCAGCTAAAAATCAATTAATTCTCATCAACTTTACCGGGCAGTAACCATAAATTACTTTTAGGTCCCTAAGCCCCCCCCCACGTTTACTACCCTTTGGATTTCGACTCATCCCTGAAATTAATAAACTTTTGAACACTTTTGCTGTCCATATGGGCCAAATAGGGCAGTCGTCTGTCTTGATTCTCTGGATAGGATGGGTTCATCTTTGCGTTTTCCGCCCGGGCCTGGGCCATTTCCTTTGACAAACTTTCTATCTCGTCAATCATCCCCTCCAGGAGGTCTTGTATTTGTGCATCTTTTTGCTTTTTTTTCATTGGTAAAATCCCTCATCTCTATTTCATACTGATGCGACTTCTTCTACCAGTTTTTCGCTTTTATTCCCCTTACCGCGAGGCTTATGCCTTCTCTCCCGCAATAGCAGCGGTTGTCCGGTAGCTTCCGTTACATCACGCCAGAGATCCTTTTCCGGATCGATACATTTGCGCTGGGCAACTGCCATGCTGATGGGAACATGTACGAAATGATTATGGACCAGACTAATAATTATTCCGGTTTTCCCTGCCAGAGCCGCGTGTACGGCATGGGCGCCCAGCCGGGCACAATAGATCGAATCATTGGGATTGGCCGGCGCACTGCGAATCATATAGCTCGGATCGATATACTTCAAATTGATGTCTATCTGCTGCTTCTTGAAATGGGCCGAAATCTGATCTTTAAGAAAGATACCAATATCTCCGTACTTCTTGTTGCCCGAGGCGTCGGTAGCCTGGGAGCTTTCCATTAAATTTTGGCCCGCCCCTTCGGCTACCAGAATCACGGCATGTCCCCGCCTTTCCAGTCGTCTTTGTAAGTTTGCCATTAATCCATTACCACCCTCCAGATCAAAGGACTCTTCCGGGATAAGCACAAAATTTACATCATTGATCGCCAAAGCGGTATGGGCCGCGATAAAACCAGAGTCCCGCCCCATCACCTTGACCAGGGCAATACCATTAACCGCATCAGAAGCCTCGACATGGGCGGCGGCCACCGCCTCAACCGCCTGCGAGACGGCAGTCTCGAAACCAAAGGTCTTCTGAACAAAACTCAAATCGTTATCGATGGTCTTGGGAATACCAATTACAGCAATCCTCAAACCACGTTTTCGTGCTTCATTGGAAATGTCCAGGGCGCCCTTCTGAGTACCGTCTCCGCCGACGGTAAAGAGAACATTGATATTCATCCGCTCCAGTGAATCAACGATTTCGTCAACACAATCACCATGCCCGCGCGAAGAGCCCAATATGGTACCGCCCTGCCGATGAATATTTGTCACCTTATCGGGTGTAAGTTCCATTATCGGCAGACCGTATTGTGGCAAGAATCCCCGATAGCCGTAGCGAAAACCACAGATGCGTTTGACTTCATATCGATACCACAGACACATAACAATTGCCCGGATAACATCATTTAGGCCGGGACATAATCCTCCACAGGTAACAATTCCCGCATTTACTTTGGAAGGATCGAAATAGATTTTTCTTCGAGGACCGGCTTTTTCCAATATATTGCCCTTGGACAAATCCGTATTGGCCGTCGAGCCGTTGGTTTCAATCTCATAAAGGACATGTTGGTCTTCATCAATAAAGCACGTATGAAAAACACAGCCCTGTTTTGTTGACGCTATGGGCGAGTCAACCAGAGGTTCACCTAAGACCGGAACGGTAAAATCCAACTTTTTTCTTTTCATACAAGATTCCCTTTTTCTCAATTTTCTTTGCTATGTTTTGCGTATATTTATCAGCCACAATTCGTAAGAATACGAAATGTATGTACATACATTCCTCAGCATCTATCCTTATTTTCGAAATCCCACTATCTATACTTAACCAGAAAACAGAGCGATAATCTCTAGGCCGGACGAATGAGTCAAACAAGAACCATTTGGCGCATAAGTCTTTATATAAAAAAGAAATACAAACCCACTTGAAAAGGTGGCTGCTCCCCGGAATAAACCCAAAAATTTATGGGTCCGATTACTCGACCCCAAAATTCATTGAAAATGTATTAAAATCAACTCTGCCAGTTGATAAATTACTTCTCTAAGGCAATCAAGTCTTCATAACTTTCACGCCGACGGATCACTCTGAAATCAGATCCTTCCACCAATACTTCCGCAGCGCGCGGACGGGAATTGTACTGACTGCTCATTGCAAATCCATATGCCCCGGCGGTAAAGACCGAAAGCAAATCTCCTCTTGCCAGAGGCGGCAGCAGACGATCCTTTGCCAAAAAATCACTTGATTCGCAGATAGGTCCGACCACATCCACCTTTTGGGTACCAGGAATCGAAACCGTCTTGCTACGTTCTTTTATAGCATATCCATTAGCAACCTGCACCGGCCAGATAAAATGAAAGGCCTCATATAGGGCCGGACGAATCAAATCATTCATCGCCCCATCTATAATAACAAAATGCTTCTCGCCGCCTCGCTTGGTATAAAGAACCTTAGTAACCAAAATACCGGCATTGGCAGCTATGGTCCGACCCGGCTCCATGATTAGCTGAAGCTGCTTACCCCGCAGCAGTGGTACGATTGCCTCAGCATAATCAACCGCACTGGGAGACTGCCCAGTGGTATAATCAGCGGCATACCCACCACCGATATTAAGTATGTTGATCTCGAAACCACTCGAACGTAATTCATCAATAAACTCCAAGGCCTTCCGAATCGCTTCTATATAGGGGTTAACAGTATCCCCTCCAGAACCCAGATGCAGATGGATTCCGTTGAGCTTGAGATATTGGACATGGCCGAATCGTGTAAAAACATCTTTAGCTCGTTCCAGGTCAACGCCGAATTTTGTTTCTTTTACCCCGGTTGTTGTATGGCGATGTGTTCCTGCATCAACATCCGGATTTATCCTCAGAGCCGCCTGTACATCTTTTTCCATTTCCGTCGCAATTGAACGTAAATTTTCCAGTTCTGCTTCTGATTCGACGTCAAAGCAGGCAATACCTGCGGTTATAGCCTGACGTATTTCTTCATCAGTTTTGCCTACTCCGGCATAAACCACCTTATCTGCTGCCCCGCCTGCCTGTAAAATACGATATAGCTCACCACCACTGACCATATCAAAACCACTGCCCAATTGGGCCATGAGCCGACATATATGGATATTCCCACAGCTCTTAACGGAATAACAGATCAATGGTTCTATTTCCACAAAGGCCTCAACCAGGCTTGTATAGTGATGCTCCAGGGTGGCAGCACTATAAATATATACCGGGGTACCGACCTGCTCGGCAATTTTTCGAACCGGCACCTCTTCACAATATAATTGATTGTCTCGATACTGAAAATGATCCATAGCTCAACTCATTTACGTAAATAACCAACCTCCGGCAGAGGTCCCACCAGCGGCGAGACATAAGCCCGGAAGCTGTTGTTAATATTGTTGCCCTGCTCGTTGATAAATTCATCGGGCAGGTTCTTGGTCCGGGCCGCCACCGAAGCCAGGGTCGTTACAAAAGTTTCTATACGATAACGATCCCCCTTGCCGAACCGCTGCATACATATACTGCCCGCCGTATTGTCGCCTGAGGCATAGAAAACCGCCATGCGCCCACAATAGCGGGCCTCGTAGGCATCCACCGGACTAATCAGGCCCGGAAAACTGCGCTGGGGATAGCCAAAGGTATCAACCCGCACCCGCTTGGTAACCTTGGTCTTGAGTAACTCATTCATCAGAAAATCAGACAGCACTGCGCCACCGGTTGTTAGCTGCGGGTTGCCGTGCGAATCATACACCACGTCTTTTTGCAAGCGGGTCGCCCATGGCTCTCCTTTTTCATCCGTAACACCTTCACTAACCACTACCATACACCGTCCGATCTTCTCAAACGTTTCTGCCACTTCCCGGGTGAATTTTTCAATGGGCATAGGCCTTTCCGGCACGTAGATAAGATGCGGGCCGTCACCTTCGTGACGACGGGCCAACATTGTCGCCGCGGTCAAATAACCGGCATGCCTGCCCATAACAACATCCACTTTAACGCCCGGCAGTGCCCGGTTGTCCAGATCATCACCGATAACCGCATGGGTTACATAGGTAGCCGCGGTACCGTAACCGGGGCAGTGATCCGTAACCAGCAGATCATTATCGATGGTCTTGGGAATATGAAATACCTTTAGATCATAATCAGCATCCTGGACCATGGTATTGATAATATGAGCCGAGCTGGCCGAGTCATTACCGCCGATATAGAAAAAGTAGCGCACATTATGCTTACGAAAAGATTCTATCATACGGGCGCAATATTCTTTGTCCGGCTTAATCCGGGAGGAACCCAGGGCGGCCGAAGGCGTACGCGCCACTGCTTCCAATTCGTTGCGCGAAAGATGTTTCAGGTCTATAAAATTCTCATTTACTATACCCTCCACACCATGGACGGCACCGAACAGTTCTGTTATGCACTCCTGCTCGCATACCTCCTCGATCACGCCTACCAATGATTGATTGATTACGGCGGTTGGTCCGCCGGATTGTCCCACTACAGCATTCCCTTTTAATTGTTTACTCATAATTTTCCTACCAGGTACGTTCTATAAAACCAGTATCAACTTTTCCTTTTACATACTGCGGATGTGACATTATCTCCAGACATAATTGTCGTGTACTCTTTATGGGCTCTATCACAAATTCCTGCAGAGCCCGTTTCATACAGGCAATAGCTTCGGGGCGGGTCTTTTTATGCACGATCAACTTACCTACCAGCGAGTCATAGCGCGGCGATATAACATATCCTGCATAAACGTGCGTATCCAGACGCACTCCCAAACCGCCCGGGGCGACAAACCTTTCTATGCGACCCGGACAGGGCTGGAAGTCGTTAACCGGATCCTCGGCATTGATTCGGCATTCGATCGCCACCCCCTGCTGCTTTATATCTTTTTGACGCAGCTTTAGATGTTCGCCCGCAGCGATGCGTATCTGCCATTTTACCATATCAATACCCGTTACCATTTCCGTTATGGGGTGCTCCACCTGGATCCGGGTATTAACCTCACTAAAATAAAATTTATTATTATTGTCCAGCAGAAATTCTACCGTGCCCGCATTGACATAGTTGGCCGCTTTGACCAGACGCAGGGCGGCTTTGCATAATTCTTCCCGCACATTGTCATTGATCGAGGGACTCGGTGTCTCCTCGATAACTTTTTGATGTCGTCTTTGTAAACTGCAATCGCGTTCCCAGAGATGCACG